>Ga0210403_10000009_pt1 | contig 236463 bp, 194 predicted proteins | sample IncBWC19MmetaG_FD_150863 | JGI IMG/M metagenome (GOLD analysis project Ga0210403, IMG submission 150863) | Forest soil microbial communities from Barre Woods Harvard Forest LTER site, Petersham, Massachusetts, United States - Inc-BW-C-19-M | ecosystem: Environmental > Terrestrial > Soil >... | reverse complement strand
CGCCTCAGGCGGCCATCCTGTTCGACAAGTTCCACGTGATGAAGCACCTCGGCGAGGCCCTCGACAAGATCCGCAAGGCCGAGTACGCCCGGCTCGGCGGCAAGCAGCGTCAGTTTATCAAGGGACAGAAATACACCCTTCTGTCCACCACGGCGAATACACCAGCACAATTCGATACAAAGCCCGTTCTGTCGCATCGATTAAGGGCTCATCGCCAAATCTATTGGATTCTTCGTACAGAACTTCATTCGCTTTCGCCTGATTTCGTGAGAACTCGTCGCTCAAATGGCTACTGCCACCTGGCTGTGCTGCATGAGCGTCACCCGCCCGATCGAGACCGCGATTTATTTCGGCTATTTTGTTTGCGTATTCAAGAAGGATATCAATTTCGAGTTCCGTCAATCGACCGTCGCCGATGAGTCGGGAAAGCCCATGGGAAAATGACCGATCGGGGATGCGATATAGCGGTGCTTGAATATTCTGTCGAATGAGTGTTTCCATCCGCCTCTTCCCTTGATAGACGTCCGAGCACATCGCGACGATGTCGCCCCGGCGTTCGATGCGACGTGATTTGGTGTCCCGTCGTGCCAACCCTAGCGCGACTATTACGGCTGCGATCGTTCCGACGGCGGCCACCCAGGTACCAACCGCCTCGATTGCATGCCATTCAGGCGGATTCCAGATATTCATCTATGTTGCACTCCTTTGCTTTTGCTGAATGCGGCCAATTCGCGCCCTCCATCGGCGGCTTATGGCCGAAAGTGCCTGTTTCCTCACCACACACGCGCGTCATGATTCGTTCGACCGGGCGAATGCAAGGAGTGGCGCAAGATCGCGATGGTCCGCGGCCACGAGGGCGTCGATATACGCTTTGCGCTTTGCATCTGGATCACGCAATGTACTGCCGCCCCAGGGCAGCGGCTCCAATCCAAAATGCCGAACCATGGCGATGTGCGCGAGCATGCGCCCATGCCGGCCATTGCCATTCGGAAAGGAATGTATCGTCACGACTCGATACTTAAGGCGGATCGCGATTTCATCCGGCGGGTATGCACGGTACTCCAGCCAACCGCGCACTTCCGCGTAGAGTTCGCGAAGACTGGTGCGAATCAGATGCGATGGCACGCCGATGTTGGTGTCGCGCTCACGAAACTTTCCAGCCCATTTCCAGACGTCTCCGAACATTTCCTTATGAAGCCGCAGCAAGTACTCATCGCTCAACATGTCGGAGAGTGCTCTCGTGCGCGATCGGAGCGCTCATTCCTGGCCGCGAAGAATGTTCTGCGCTTCCACTTCGTTGAGCTCACCCTGCGTGGTAACGCTCGCGAGCTTGAGGCCGCGGATGTCCTCCTCGGTGAGTGGCGTGGCGCCAGGCGCATGCGCGCCGGTTAGCGCCATAACTCTCGGGGGTTGCGCTCTAACTCAAGGGCAAGTTCGTCGATTCGCTCCTGCAGCTCGTTGTCGGCAAGGCCCTGAGCCTCGAGTTGCATGGAGTGGGCAACCGGTGCGACGCGCTTTCGCGCGACCTCTTTGGCGCGTTCAGCGATAGTCTCGCGCAGGGGTTTCCGCGGGATGATCGCGTAAAACAGCTCCGCGTCGAGGGCTTCCGCGGCGCGGCGAAGTGACGCCAGGGTGATCGCGCCCGCGCGTTCGTTTTTTTCTAACTGATTGACACTTTGTTGTGCGAGGTGCATCCGGTTGCCGAGCGCGGCGGCGGACAGCCCGAGCCCTTGACGTAATGCCCGAATCCAACCGCCGGCGCTGGATAGACGGAGCGACACCGCAATGGCGCGGAGGGGAGCGAGCTTCCGGTCAATCTGAGTTGCCGTAAGAAGATGGGTTTGCTTGGTTGCCATGCCCTGATTATACCGTTTTTAGACGGTAAGACAGAGAATATTACACTGTTAAGAACCGGTATAAATTCACAAATATACCGTTTACACGCAGTTAGTTCCGCCGCTAGATTAGGGACTCATAAGAGGGGGCACCAGGAGATTGCGGGAGTTTTGCGGGAGTTCGTCGTGCTTTGTTGTGCTTCGTCGTGCTCTGGGGTCGATTTGCAACGGACATCCCGCGAGCAAAGTTGTTAAAAATCAAGCATATACAAACGCCAAAAATCCAATTTCAGCGAGACAGTGAACTCATAACCCGAAGGTCGTAGGTTCAAATCCTACCCCCGCTACCAATCAAAACAATCACTTAGACTGCTCTGAATCCAGGTGCTTTGGCCGACTGTGCCGTAAACGTGCCGCAACTGCGCCCTAAATTACGTCACAAGCCGGGCTGCGTCGCTCGATGCACGATGCACGGCATTCCACGGCAAGTCGTTCCGTTCGCGGTGCTGCTCGGTGTTGCAGCGTCTTCGGCACGTCGAACGCGGTTATTCCATATTCCATCGGCCATTCATTGAGTTGCCTGGAGCGCGGCACGAAGATTCGGTTGCGATTACCTGTGAGAGTATCTGACGTGCACGGTCGGTCGGGCGAATCGAAACGCGTTGATACGGTACGACCTTCGGGTTTTTCGCCCGATGGTCGATGGTCGTACCAATCTCAATATCTCAACTCAGGATATGAACTGACGGTCGAGGCAAACGCGGCTTGACTAATCAAGCGATACAAAGCCGCCTGTCGCAGAGGCGCGCTTCGCTCTGCGCCATACGTCGGCAAAGGAGCCGTGCCTCTGAGACGATTGTCCGCGGGTGCGCCCAAGATTTTGCCAGCAGTCATCACCACCGCCGCAACGTGTACGCAGGGACTGCGCTCGCCGCAACTGCACTCGCCTTCGAAGGTCAGGACATCGGCGCCTTGATACTGAACATAGACGCGCTGGCGGTCGCCAGCGATCCCTGTTACTACGCGGCCGCCTTGTAGGACGCGCACGTCGGACACACCGCCGAGGTCGATCAGCTGTTGTGCCGCACGGTGCAGAGGGGCGTCGAAGATCTGTTGCAGGTGGGCGAGGGGAGTGGCATCACTGGATGCGTCAATGTCTATTGGCATTGGCGAATTCTATTTCACTTCGGCGAGCGCCTCGTCGCTTTATCCCGCCTTTCGCATGGATTCTCCGACCCCCAGCGCCTTCAGCACATGCTTCGGGTCATTCGTAATGGCACGAATTAGCGCCTTCGCCGGCCCGGTCGGTTCCCGCCTTCCTTGTTCCCAATTTCGCAGCGTCGATAGATCAACCTGTATCAGGGCTGCAAATTTTTCTTGAGTCAATCCCGCTTTCGCGCGCAGTACCTTAATCGACTGCGCGTCCACCTTAGTCACCCTGGCGGGCTTGCGAGTGCCAGCAATGATCTCATTGTGCTGTTGCATGCTTTCTACCAACTCGACAAACAATTTTTTGTCCATCGTGCCTCCTACCAATTTTCGTTGAGTTTCTTCAGGACTTTTTTCTCGGCGGCATTCAAATCGTCTTTGATGCCTTTCTTGTAGATCGCGATCAAACGAATCTGTGCTGCCGCCGCGACGTAGAAATAAATCACCCGCACGCCGCCGCTCTTTCCTTTACCTTTGATCGCCCAGCGAACTTTGCGTAGTCCGCCGGTTTCTTGAATCACGACGCCGGCTTTGGGGTTCGAGAACAAAAGGCCTTGAAACAGCGCGAACTCATCATCACTCAGCAACGCATCGACCTGCTTTTCAAAGATGTGCGATTCGATGAATTCCATGGACCAATTGTACGCCAATGGCGTACAGGAGTAAGTGCGTTATCGGACTGGTGACGGCAAACGAGCTTTTTATTAACGAAGACAATGAGTTAGACTGGCCGGAACGATCGGTAGCCGAAGCAGATGCGTGATACAAAGATCAAATCCTACCCCCGCTACCAATTCTCACGTAACTTTTAGATTTATAAGAGTTTATTGCCAATTGATAGCAGCCTGCTGCCAATTGCGACAGTTCCACTCGACGGCGCGCACGCGGACATTCATCGAAGCGCAGCTTTTTGGATAGACAAGGAAAGTCAGAATGAAAAGTCTCGCGAAATTCATTCTTTCTGTGGCATTGATCGCCCCGTTTGGGGCCAACGCTGACACACCACCGTCGACACCCGCGCCAAGCGAATCGCAACTTGTTGAGCACGGCTCGTACATCAACAAAGACGGAATACGGGTTCACTCGCCAGCGCACACCAAGAACGGTGAGCAGCCCGCGGGTGCGTCCGCCCAGTGTCGAGACGGGAGCTACAGCTTCAGCAGACATCACCGCGGTACGTGTTCGCACCATGGTGGCGTTTCGCACTGGTTCAACTGAGTGCGGTATTCAAGCTGTCAGCGCCACGACGGGCCGCTACGAATCGTTGTGGTGCGACGAATCGGCTATGGACTGATTGTCGAAAAATAGCTTTGAGGTGCCGTCAGGTTGTATTACTTCGGCGAGTAGACGTGGCTGGTCGCCTCGCAGGGCGTCCTCCATCCGAGTCAGAAACCCCACGAATTCTGCAACTTGCCTGAGGCATCGATGCAAGCCTCGTGAGGCGCTGAAGGTGCGAATATCGTCGGGTGAACAGGAAAATGCCCGAGCCGTTGCGTGGGCTAGACGGCATCGCGACGGAATGACCCGGCTGCCTCGGTGGGGCGTACCTGGATTCGCGGGTCGTCCGCTCAAGTCCAGTTGGTCAAAAGGCACGGGCAAACCGCTTGTGTTAAGCCCATCAGCCGCAACGATGTTTGTTATAACTAAATTGTGAATGGCTTTACACAAACTCCGTAGCATCTGATACACTTTATTCAATGAAAAAGCCCTTTAATCCTGGGTTCTTACCCCACAAAGACATCGAGTGGGAGCCGCTCATCCCTTTAATTGGTGCTGCCAATAGGGCTTTGGCCCATTACGATGGAGCGCTCTACGGTGTGCCAAATCCGGCCGTCCTGCTGTCTCCGATGACTACCCAAGAGGCCGTCCTATCGTCCCGAATTGAAGGCACCCAGGCCACCTTGGGCGACGTCCTGAAATTCGAGGCGGGTGAAGAGCCTAAACAAGAATCCAGAAAATTAGATATCGAAGAGATCAACAATTATCGGGAGGCGCTGCGGCACGCAGAAAGGGCTCTTAAGAAAAAGCCTTTCAACTTAAATCTACTCCTGGAGTTGCACTCGATTCTGCTCGACAGTGTACGAGGCAGAGACAAAGGCCGAGGTAAATTCCGCACCGTGCAAAATTGGATTGGTGAGCACGGTACCCCGATGGAGAAGGCGGCCTATATTCCCCCCGAACCCTCGCGCATCATGCCTTTGATGGACAACTGGGAGAAGTACTACCACATGGACAGGCCCGATCCGCTCGTCCAGCTGGCCGTTGTCCACGCGCAATTCGAAATTATTCACCCCTTTTTGGACGGAAACGGCCGCTTAGGAAGAATTCTAATCCCCCTTTACCTCTTCGAACGCAAGATTCTCCGTCAGCCTATGTTCTACTTGTCCGGCTATCTGGAAACTCATCGAGACGACTACATTGCGGCCCTCAGGGATCTCGGTGAGTCTGAGGGGGGGTGGAACCGTTGGATTTCCTTTTTTCTTCAGGCTCTGATTGATCAAGCCAACCAAAACTCAGAGAAGGCGCGCGCGATGATGGATTTGTATGTGCGTCTCAAGGACAGGGTGATCGAGCTGACCCATTCAAAGTTCGCGGTGCCTATGCTGGATATCTTGTTTGTTCGCCCAGTCATCAGAAGCAGTGAGTTTGCCGAACACAAGGCGATGCCGAGCAAACCGATGATTGCCAGCATGTTGTCCGACCTCAAGAAGGACGGAATTCTCAAGACCATACGACCTGCCAGCGGCCGTCGCTCGGAGGTCTTGGCGTTCGCTCAATTGATCAATTTGGCTGAGGGCAAGAAAGTCATCTAGCGCCACCGAAGGTGATGGGAATGGAAGCCGACCTGGGAAGAAGCGCTAACCGGGTTTTCGTGCACCAGCCCACCTATGGGGTCTAGGCCGCCGCTAACAAAAGGTCTCGGAGCGACTATAAGACCGACACGTTTCGCGCAGGGTATGTGGTGCGATTTGAGCATGCGCTGTACGTCCTGCACTGTTTTCAGAAGAAATCGCCAAGTGGGACGCGCACGGCGAAAACGGATGTTGAAATGATTGAGCGGCGCCTGAAGGCGGCACAAGCGGATTACGAGGCAAGGTATGGCCAAGCAAGTCAAGAGCGTCAATAAAGTCGTGGCGAGTTCCGGCAATGTCTTTGCCGATCTCGGCCTTCCGGATGCCGCGGAGCTTGATACGAAGGTACGGCTCGCTGTTGCGGTCAATCGCCTATTGGAATCACGCCGGCTAACGCAAGCGGCCGCAGCCACCGCCCTATCCATCAATCAGCCCAAAATTTCCGCGCTCAAACACTACAAGCTTGAGGGGTTTTCAGTCGAACGGCTGATGACTTTTCTAACAGCCCTCGGCAGTGATATCGAAATCCGCATTCATTTGCCGAAACGAGCTTCCTCACCTGGGAGAATTTTGGTCAATGCCGCCTGAGTGGCCTGGCCAAAAACCGCATTGGATCGAGCTGCCCGGCGAGGATCGTACCGAAGCTAGATTGGGTGTGCCGTAACTGTGCCGTGAATAGCCGGGGTAAGGGGAGGGTAAGCTAAGAAACTGTGTGAGCTGCTGGTCGATGAAATTCGGCAGACATCGTGATGGCCTTCCGGCCCATTAGCTGACCGGCCAATTTTTCAGGTTGCAGGCAGGTTATCGATCCAGGGATTGAAGACCGGCACGCGCGCAGCTACGTATTCCGTCGTATCGCGCGAAACCACAGTCAGGCCATGATGCTGGGCCGTAGCCGCGATGATCAAGTCGGGTTGGGAAAATGTGTGCCCCGCCTTGCGGCCGTCCTCGATCAGAAGGCGCCACTTAAACATGACGTCTTCCGAGACCGCCAAGACGCGCTGTTCGAACATTGGCCGCACCCTATGCGCCAGCCAATTGTTCAATTCGGATCGACGGGTTGCGTCCGGCAGCAGTTCGATGCCAAAGCGTATTTCAGCGAACGTAACAATGCTAGCGTAGAGCGCTTCTACCGGTTGTAAGCGTATGAACGCCGCGACTTTAGGTTCGGGCTTCGGTCGCCGAAGTTCGGAAATGATATTAGTGTCGAGCAACCATCCGGTCACAGCGAGATGTCGCGGACGGGCAGGGCAGTGCGCCGAGGCGCGATCTCAATCTCCCGGTAGGGCGACGACTGAATCGCATCGATCAATGTCTGCCCGCTGTGGCTTCCTTTGAGCCTACGAAATTCTTCCGCGGCGACAACCACGACCTCATCTCGACCATGTACGGTTACATGCTGCGGCCCCTCACTGCGGACCCTGCGCACCAGTTCGCTAAAGCGCGCTTTCGCATCCTGCAAAAGCCAATGCCCCGAAGGCCGCTGCTCTTTCCGAGACGGCTTGGTCGGTTTTGAGGGCAACGGCCTCGATTTCGTTGATCTAGTCATGCTGACCAGAATAACGCGAACCCTCCTTTTGTTCAAGAAAAAGTGTATCCCTCTTACATTATTGAATTTGCGAGCGCCGAGCGGTCGCGCAATGAATTGAATCAGGCCCCCGCGTTGGCGGCGTGCGCGGAAGTCTGAACTGATCCGGGCTGCGAAAGTATCCGGCCAAGACGGCCCGCTTCGTCGCCGCGACGATTGCGCCGGCGCAACGGCCTAGCGCTCCGGTTGGCGCTCGTCCATGAGTGCCTCGAACACCGCCGTTACATCGTTGGATCCGTAGCCGAGGGCTCGGCCGGCTGTTGGTCCAGCCATTCGACAACAGACGGATCGGGAACTTTCTGCATCAGCTCCGAGAGGACGTTGGTGTCGAGGATGATCAAGGTTTGAATTCAGCTGACCGTGGTGCTTGGCCGTGAAGTTCCGGCAGATCGGTGGACAACCGATGCTCGTGAACTGCGCCGCAATGCGGGAGCCGAGAGAAGCAATCGGCCGACCAGACTCTTTGACCGCGTTCCGCAGGATGTGTCGGATTTCGTCCTCCATGCTACGTCCGTGGTGCTTAGCACGTCGCTTCAGCGGCGAAGAAATCGCCGGTTGATTCGTCTAACACTCCATACTGCGATGAATCGAACTCGATCGCAATAAACCGCTTGTCGCTAGCGGCCGTAGTCACCCCGATTATCGCTGTGTTTCGGCGGCTGAGGCTCATGACCCGCGGACTTGCGCTGCGCGAGATCTTGGTTCGCCTCGAGCAACAACTCCGCAGCGACCAAGTCCTCGAGGGCCGTGCCCACGCTCTTGAAAATCGTGATGGCGTGCGGTGCCGATCGTTTGAACAGACCCGCCGCGAGATCCGAAAATTCCGCGCGAACGGCGCTTTGATCGATGATACCCCGCGCAATCGCGCCTAGGATTTCGCCCGATTCGCTGAGAGCACCGGCTCGGGTATCGACATACAACTCGGAGCGTGCGATGGCATCGTCGTCGACCTCCCGCATCTCTGGTGTGAATGAACCGACCAAATCCAGATGTTGTCCTGGCCTTAGCCATGCCCCAAGAACAAGCGGCTGCCGCGACAGGGTTGCACAGCTCACGATGTCGGCCCATTCTGTCGCTGTCTTGAGGTCCTGGGTAGATTCAACGGATAAATCGCGTGTCGCCAGAGACGCAGCCAGCGCTTGTGTGCGGCCGAGGTGTCGACCCCAGATGCGAACTTCACGTATCGGCCGTACGAGTGCGTGATTTGCGATGAGATGGGGCGCGAGCCGGCCGGTTCCCACCATGAGCAAGCGGGATGAATCGGGCGACGATAGGTGGCGCGATGCAAGCGCCGACGCAGCGCCGGTGCGATGCAAGGTGAGTTCGCTGCCGTCGAGGATGGCGCGCGGCTGCCCGTTGGTCGCGTCCAGCAGCAAGTAGCTGGCACACACCGCGGGTAAACTGCGCAGCGCGTTGTCCGGAAACACCGTGACGATCTTGATTCCCAGGCCGCCGCCGGGATTCCATGCCGGCATCACGAGCAGTGTCCCGCCGCTTTGACCTTGGTCGGCCGGCTGCAGTTGATATTGCCGGCGCGTGGGAACCGAATAGGGCTTTCGAAAGGCACGGTCGAGTGCGTCGATAAGCGCCGGCCGGTTCAGGCAAGCGGCGAGCGCAGCGGCATCGAGCAGTAGCAGCATTTTTTTCCCGGATTTGAACCGACTAGCGCATCAGATGATGTTCAATTCACGCAGCGAATCGGATGTACTCCGCAAGTCCGAGGCCGATGCCGGGGGCATGTTGCAGACCGTGCCCGCTGAATCCGCTGGCCAGCAACAGGTTCGGAATGCCCGGCACCGGTCCCACAAACGCATTTTGATCGAACGCATTGTAGTCATAGTGTCCTGACCAAGCCGAGAATAAGCGCACGGCCTCGAATGCCGGGACGCGGTGCGCAAGTACCGGCCAGGCACGGCTTTCGAACAAGGCATGATCCACCTCGAAATCATCCGCAGACACATCGGGGTCAGGATCTGCGGGAATTCCGCACAGGAACCGATCTCGTTCAGGGCGAAACCAGAGACCGGTAGGATCTATCACGAGCGGGCAGTCGGGAATCGAAACAGGGCAGGTAAACACGAAAACGCTGCGCTTGCGTGCGAAAACCGGCAGATCGCGATCGCGTGCCGGTGGTATTGACCGCGAACCGGCAGGCAAGGCGGCGACCTTCCTGCATGGCCCTCTCGGTAACGATCCTTTGGCGATTCACGTCCCCCAAATTGGATAACGTCATTGGGCAGGCGCGTTGGACATCGATGAGGAAACTCCTTCTGATCGGCCGTTGAAAGGCGGGGCTACGCAGTGGATGATCGTCAACCAAATGTGATGAGAATGGTTGACTAGGAGCGTCATCAATCCAATACTGGCGCCCCTTATGCTCGATAGTTTTCAGGCGGCATTGCACGGCATGGCCGATCAGAGCCGGCTGCGTACGTTGGACGCAAGATCAGGCCTGGATTTCAGCTCCAATGACTATTTGGGGCTCGCGGCATCGGAGCGGCTCGCCGGCGCGGTCGCCTCGGCGATCGCCGGCGGCACCCCGATTGGCGCAGGTGGTTCGAGGTTGCTGCGAGGTAATGCGCCCGAGCACGAGAAGCTCGAAGCCGCGGCTGCGGCGTTCTTTCATGCCGAACGCACGCTCTTTTTCGGCAGCGGCTATGTGGCGAATTTTGCCATTTTTTCGACCCTTCCGCAGCGCGATGATCTGATCATTCTGGACGAACTCATCCATGCCAGCGTGCGGGAGGGCGCGCGGGCAGGGCGTGCCGCCACGATCGAGGCTCGGCACAATGACACAAACGCGGTCGAGGCTGCGATCCGTGGTTGGCGGGCGGACGGAGGGCGGGGCCGGATCTGGATCGCGGTGGAAAGTCTCTACAGCATGGACGGGGATCGCGCGCCCCTCGATGACCTGATGGTACTCGCGGATCGTGTCGACGCATTCTTGGTGATCGACGAAGCCCATGCCACGGGTGTCTTTGGGCCGGACGGGCGCGGATTGTCGGCATCCTTCGAAGGCCGCCCGAATGTCATCGTCCTGCACACCTGCGGCAAGGCCTTAGGGGGTGCGGGTGCGCTCGTGAGCGTCCCGCGCGTTCTGTCCGACTTCCTCGTGAATCGCTGCCGGCCGTTTATTTTTTCCACGGCGCCGTCGCCGCTGATGGCGGTTGCCGCGCTCGAGGCGCTGGCGATCCTGCAGGCTGAACCAGAGCGGCGCGAGGATCTGGCAGCACTCGTGGCCTACGCCGGCAGCGAGTTGCAGTCCCGATGCGATCTACCGGTCAGCGGCTCGCAGATCCTGCCCATCGTCATCGGCGATGACCGCCGGACGATGCAGATGGCGTTGAAGCTGCGCGAGCGCGGGTTCGACGTGCGGGGCGTACGCCCGCCGAGCGTACCCAAGGGCACCGCGCGGCTGCGGATCTCGATCACGCTGAACGTCAATGCATGCGACATCGCCGGCTTGTTCGATGCGCTTGCGCAAGAATGGCGGACGGCCGCAACATGAGCGCAACAACCACGGTCCGGGACCGACGCCCTCATTCCACCCGCGGGCAAGTCCCTCGGGCACCGGCAGCGCGCATTGTGGTGACAGGCACCGATACCGGCATCGGCAAGACCGTGTTCGCCGCCGGGCTGACTCGACTCTTGGATGGCGTTTATTGGAAACCGGTGCAGGCGGGGCTCGAGGGCGAGACCGACACCGAGGCGGTGCGGCGTCTGTCCGGTCTCTCCCCCGATCGTATGCTCCATGAAGTCTGGCGATTGAAGACTCCCGCATCCCCTCACCTGGCGGCGGAGCGCGACGGCGTCGCGATCGATCCGGAAGCGCTACTGCTGCCGTCCACTGCGCACCCGCTCATCATCGAGGGAGCCGGTGGGCTCCTGGTCCCGCTTACCCGCGACGCGCTCTTCATCGAAGTGTTCGCTCGTTGGGGCGCGCCGGTGGTGCTGTGTGCCCGGACCGCACTCGGAACCCTCAATCACACCTTGCTTTCGCTGGAAGCCTTGCAGCGGCGCGGAATTCCCGTGCTCGGCGTGGCTTTGATCGGGGATGCGCATCCGGACAACGAGCGCACGCTGGGCGCAATGTGCTCCGTGCCGGTCTTGGGCCGCCTCCCGCGCCTCGATCCATTGACTCCACAGAGCCTCGAGGCCGCGTTCACGGCGACCTTTCGGCGCGGGCTGTTTGTCGCGGAAGACGAGCGATGATCGCTTCGCTGCGTTCGCCTATCTGGCACCCTTTTACCCAACATGCGCTGCGACCGTCATTACCCGAGGTCGTGCGCGCCGACGGTGCGTACCTGATCCTCAAAGACGGGCAGCGGATCCTCGATGCGATCTCCTCGTGGTGGGTGATCACGCATGGCCACTGCCATCCCAAGATCGTCGCCGCGATCCAGGCTCAGGCCGAGATGCTCGACCAGGTCATCTTCGCCGAGTACACCCACGAGCCGGCGGAGCGCGTCGCGGCTCGGCTCATTGCGCTTGCGCCCCCGGGACTCGAGCACGTGTTCTTCTCCGACAGCGGGTCGACCAGCGTCGAAGTCGCCTTGAAGATGGCGTTGGGATACTGGCGTCACACGGGCGAGCCGCGCCACCGCATCATCGTGATGGAGGGCAGCTACCACGGTGACACGATCGGCACCATGTCGGTCGGCGCGCGCGGCGCGTTCACCGATGCCTACGAGCCGCTGCTGTTCGCGGTCGAGCGAATTCCGTTCCCCGCCGCGGGTCGCGAAGGGGCCACGCTGGATGCGCTCGAGACCTTTTGTCGTCGGGGCGATGCCGCCGCTTTTTTGGTCGAGCCGCTGGTGCTCGGCGCGGGCGGCATGCGCATGTATTCGCCGCAGACTTTAGCCGCGCTTCGACGGATCTGCACCGCGCACGGGGTGCTCTTCATTGCCGATGAGGTCATGACGGGGTGGGGCCGTACCGGATCGATGTTCGCGTGCGAGCAGGCGGACGTCACGCCGGATATCGCCTGCTATTCGAAGGGCCTCACCGGAGGCGCATTGCCGCTCGCGGCGACCCTTTGTCAGCACGAGATCTTTCAAGCGCATTATGCGACCGATCGTCGGCGCACGTTCTTTCACTCGAGTTCCTTCACCGCGAATCCCATCGCGTGTGCCGCGGCCCTGGCGAACCTGGACATCTGGGAAACAGAGCCGGTGCTCGACCGGATTGCCGCCCTCACGCGGTTGCAGTCCAGGCAACTCGAGCGTTTCCGCGGCGATTCCCGCTTCGAATCTGTCCGCCAGACCGGCACCATCACGGCACTGGACCTCAAAACGCCCGACGCAGGCTATCTCGCCCAGATTGGACCGAGGCTGCAGGCGTCATTTAGGGAGGCGCGAGTCCTGCTGCGGCCCCTTGGCAACACCATCTACGTCTTGCCTCCCTACTGCGTGAGGAGCGAGGATCTTGAGTTGGTGTATGACGCCATTGACGCAGCCGCCACGAGCTGACCCGGCCCGAGTGGCTCCGGCGACCGGAATGATGTACCTTGCCAATCCGCGGGCGAGTCGTCCACAGGTCTGTTTCCAATATGGGGACCGCACCGATGGTCGTTACCGGAACATACAATCCCCATCTGGTCGCGCTGTCCATTCTGGTCGCCGCCTTCGCGTCTTATACCGCCCTCGATCTCGGGGGGCGCGTGGCCGCCACCCGCGGAGTTGCGCCGCGGTTGTGGCTGGTGCCGGCCGCGATCGCCATGGGCGGCGGAATATGGTCGATGCATTTCATCGCCATGCTCGCCTTCAGCATGCCGACGCCGATGTCCTACGACATCGGATTGACCACGCTTTCGCTCGTCGTGGCGATCGTCGTAACCGGCGCCGGTTTCTATTTCATCAATAGTCAGCGGGCTCTGCCGCGGTCCTTCGTATTCAGCGGCATCTTCATGGGACTGGGGATTGTCGCCATGCATTACATCGGCATGGCGGCAATGCGGGAGCACGCCCAGATCAGCTACGATTCTCGATTCGTCGCGCTTTCCGTGGCGATAGCGATCGGCGCATCGACCGCGGCACTATGGCTGGCATTCCGCACCACGGATTTCGGACAGAAGCTCGTTGCCGCCGTCGTCATGGGCCTGGCCATTTCGGGCATGCATTACTCGGCGATGCAAGGGACCACGTTTGCCGTTCACGGCCCGGTTGACGCACTCCGGGGATCGGCAAGTCTCGATCAAACCAATCTGGCCCTGGTCGTTGCAGGCATTACCTTTGTCATGCTGGCCTTCGCCTTGATAGCCTCCTTGCAGCAGGAGAACAGCGAGCGCCAGCGGGCCGAAGAGGGGCTGCGGCGCAGCGAGGCCTATTTGAGCGAGGCCCAGAGACTCAGTCATACGGGCAGTTTTGGCTGGAACCCGGCCAGCGGAAAAACGTACTGGACAGCGGAAGCCTTCCGCATCTTCGAGTACGATCCGGCGACCGCCCCGACTCTGGAACTGCTGCAACTCCGCATCCATCCGGACGACGTTGCGGCCTTCCGGCAGGTCGTGGAGCGCGCAGCGCACGACGGGCAGGATTTTGCCCATGAATATCGTTTGCGGATGCCGGATCAGAGGGTCAAACATATTCACGTCGTGGCCCGCGCCGTGCGGGGTGAAGCCGGCGACGCCGACTTTGTGGGTGCGGTGATGGATGTCACCGCGATCCGATTGGCGGAGCTCGAGCTGCACAAGACGCGGAGCGACCTTGCCCACGCGGTGCGCGTGACCAGCCTGGGCGAACTGACCGCTTCGATCGCGCACGAAGTCAATCAACCGTTGGGCGGCGTGCTCATCAACGCCGAGGCCTGCCGAAGCTGGCTCGATTGCGACCCGCCCAACATGGACGAAGCGCACGCCGCCCTCGAGAGGATCGCGCGGGACGGCACGCGGGCGGGTGAGGTCATTCGACGCGTTCGCGCGCTCGCCAAGAAGACCGATATCAAAATGGAACCGCTGAATCTCAAGGAAGTCCTGAGCGAGGCACTGAGCTTTGTGCAGCATGAGCTGCTCAGCGCCCGGGTGGCTCTGCGCGTCGACTACGCGCGCCCGAGCCCGGTCATTCTCGCCGATAAAGTTCAGCTACAGCAGGTGATCATCAATCTGGTGATCAACGGCATCGAAGCGATGCAAGCGATCACGGATCGAGCGCGCGAGCTCGTGATCCGATCGGAACTGGACGGCGAGCGGCAAGTGCGGGTCACGGTGGCAGACTGCGGCGTTGGGTTCTCCGCCGACAGCACGGATCGGCTCTTCAATACTTTTTTTACCACTAAATCCAACGGCATGGGTATGGGCCTATCGATCTGCCGTTCCATCATCGAACTTCACGGCGGACGCATCTGGGCCGTGCCCGATGTGGCCCGCGGTGCGACCATCCGGTTCATCCTGCCTTTGCACGCAAATTGAGCTTGCCGTTGATTTCCATGCCGCTGCTCGCGGGAGGCGAGAAGCCCGGATAGGCCGGCAGGCGCCCGGCACCGAGCGAGCAGGCGCCCGGCACCGAGCGAAATATTGTTTTCTCCCAATGAACGTGACTTGCCGTGCCGGATTGCGGTATACGAGTGCTCACGCCGATCGGCGTCAGGCTACGGGAGTGCCAAGATGAAGCCCCTCTGCAGCGTATTTGTCGGAATGTTCGGTTGGATGCCTTTCATCGCGGCCGGCTCGGCGGCGGTCGAGGCGCCCTCGATACCGCAACCTGGCCATGATTACGTGTATGTTCAGGCGACCATGACGAAAGACATATTCGTCGTGGATGCCGAGACGTTCGAGGTTGCGGGACACATCGCGGTCGGCGACTACACGGACGATGTCATCGGCTCGCGCGATGGCAGGGTCGCGTTCGGTAATGCGCAAATTTGGGCCGGCAATCCCGTGAGCTGGCAGGCCAATGAGGCTGGAAAAATATTCGCGCTCGATACCGCCACCGACGCAGTCATCTGGTCCACGTTCGTGGAGGGCTCGCCGCACCATCTGGCCGTGAGTCCGGATGGCGCGCGGCTGTATGTGCCGCTGTTCAACCGTTACTACTTGCTCGTGTTGGATGCGCATTCCGGCCAGGTCATCGACCGCTGGCATACGACGTTAGGCAATCACAGCTTGAAGATCAGCGGCGATGGGACAAAATTGTACGTCGGCAACATGTCCAGCGACTTGATCTGGGTCTACGACACGCGCTCCGGCAAGATAGTCAAGCGCCTGCCCGCCGGCGAGGCGGTACGGCCGCTGCAACTCGACGGCGATGAGACGCACCTCATTTATCAATTGTCACGGTTTCACGGATTCAAGGTTCGCGATGTGCTCACCGGCGAGGTGACCAAATCCGTTGATCTGCCGAAATTGCCGCCCAATATCCGGATGCCGGACTCCTATCCGTACAACGTCGATCACGGCCTCGCCGTCACCCCCGATCACACCAAGTTGTTGGCGGCCGGATCCATCGCAGGCTATGTGGCTGTTTATGGGATGCCCAAGTACGAGTTTCTCGGGACGATTCGCGTCGGCGAGGATCCAAATTGGATCGATGTGCGCGGTGATTCCAAAATTGCCTTCGTCAGCAACCGCGGCTCAAATACGCTCTCGGTGCTCGATTTGACGAGCCTGAAAGAGATCAAACAAATACCGCTGGGCAAGATGCCGGCGCGTCTCAGCGTCATCCATGTACCGCATCGTCGCCAGTGATTTCAAGGTCGGGCGCGCTGGTTTTGATCGTCTTGGTGGGTGTAAGCTGGCTTGGAGGTCTCCAAGAAAGTGCCCGACCGAAGACTATTTCTGATCGCATGCGCGGCGACGCTATGCCGTCCCCGCACCACGCGAGCCACCGCGACGGATGACGTGCGCCTTGCGCATTTCGACGAGCCAATCGACGTCAGCGACATTTCTCCCGGCGGTTGGTGTCAGTTGATCGTCGACAGCGCGCCGATTTTCGTGCGGCGGCGTACCAGCGGCGAAGTGTGCGCAACGCGCCGCGAGCCGTTGGCGAACCTGCCGGACCCGGCACGCGATGAGGACCGCGCCAGCATCCCCGAGTGGCTGGTGGTTTCCGGTGAATGCACGCACGCGGGATGCCGTGTGATTGCCGGTCTCGGCGACTTTCGCGGCTGGCAATGTCTGTGTCATGGCTCGCAGTTCGATGTCTCCGGAAGGGTCCGTCGCGGGCCGGCCGCCCGCAATCTTACGGTCATCCGCTATGAGATGATCGGGCCGCAAAAAATGGTCCTGCGTGCAACCTGATTGACCGCGGACGCGCGAACGCGTCGGCCGCGTGTCGGGAGATCGGTGGTGAAAATTCTCGTGGTGGAAGATGACGCGGAAGCGGCGCAGCACATCGCGATCACCCTCGGTGAAGAAGGACACCGGGCAGTCGTTGCGGGCAACGGCCGCGATGGACTCAACGAAGCGCAAAGCGGCGACTACGATCTGCTGGTCGTGGATCGCATGTTGCCCGATCTCGATGGCCTGAGCCTCGTTGCCAAGCTTCGCGCCGCTCGAATCGACACGCCGGTGCTCTTTTTGACCGCGATGTCCGGATTGCAGGATCGTGTCAAGGGATTGCATGCCGGGGGTGACGATTATCTGGTCAAACCCTTTGAGTCCGTTGAATTGCTGGCCCGCGTCACGGCGCTCCTGCGGCGCCCGCGTCGCTTGGCCGTGGAAACGACACTGCAGGTGGCTGATCTGGTGGTCGATGTTCTGCGGCGGCGGGTCAGGCGCGCCGGCCGCGACATCTTGTTGCAACCGCGGGAGTTTCGCATCCTCGAATACTTGATGCGCAATCAAGACAACACGGTTACCCGCACGATGCTGCTCGAGAATGTTTGGGAGTATCACTTCGATCCGCGGACCAACATCGTCGAGTCGCACCTCAGCCGCCTGCGCACGAAGGTGGACAAGGGTTTTACGCCGGAATTGATTCATACGATTCGCGGCACAGGATATTGCCTGCGTGTACCGGGTTGAGTTGTGGCAGTCGCCGAGTTTTCGGCTGACCATGCTGTCGGCCGGATTTTTCTGCATAGCGGCGGTGCTGCTGTTCACCATTACGTATTACTACGCCGAGAAGTACGCGGAGCAAGGCGAATTGGAGGAGATCGGCGTGGAGTTCGCCCGGACCGTCAACGACGCGCGCGCCTCCGACTTTCAACTGCTGCCCGCGGCGATTGCGCAGCGGCTGCGTGAACGCGGCGCGCAGCACAGCTTTTATTTGCTGCAGGACCCGCAAGGCAGGAAAATGGCGGGCAACGTGCCGGCGATGAAGCCCATCGAGGGGCCTACCCGCTTGAGCCGCGAATCACGCGGTGACATGCGTTTCCCGGTCGCCGAAGGACATACCCTGGAGAACGGGCAATTCTTGCTCATAGGCCAGGATCTGGTGCTCCTGGGCGACATGCACGCGGTCATGGTGCGCGCCTTCGCATCGAGCATCGGCCTGACGCTGTTGTTTGCGATCCTGGGAGGGCTGTTGATCAGCCGATATATCTTGCGGCGTGTGTCGGCGGTGAGCGAGACCAGCCGGGCGATCATCGCCGGTGATTTGTCCCAGCGTATTCGGCTGCGCGGTGTCGACGACGAGTTCGACCATCTGGCGGCCAGCGTCAACGCCATGCTCGACCGGATCGTGGAGCTGATGAGGCATACCCAGCAGGTGACGAATGACATCGCCCATGATCTGAGAACTCCGCTGACGCGGTTACGCCAGCGCCTCGAGCGCGCTCGCTGACCGGATAGCGGCAAAGAAGCGCCGCTCGAAGCATTGGATCGATCGATCGAGGATGTTGACGCCATTCTCAAGACGTTCGGCGCATTGTTGCGCATCGCGCAGATCGAAGCCGGGGGGCGGGCCAGTTCGCTGGTGGCCTTTGACTTCTCGCGTCTGCTCACCGGCATATGCGAGGACTTCCGGCCTGCGGCCCGCGATCGCGGCCGGCATTTGTCGGCGCACGTGGCCTCGGGCCTCATCGTGCATGGAGATCGCGAATTGCTCATGCAGATGACGGTGAACCTGATTGACAACGCGATTCACCATTCGACGCTCGGCGCCGATATTCGGATCACTGCGGACAGTGTCGACGGCGCAGCGCGCTTTGTCGTTGCGGACAGCGGCGCAGGCATTCCACCGGAGGAGCGGGAACGGGTGTTTCGGCCCTTCTATCGGCTGGAACCCAGCCGCAAGGCCGAGGGCAGCGGCCTCGGCCTGAGCCTGGTTGCAGCGATCGTCAAGCAGCACCGCGCGACGATTGCGCTGGAGGATAATCTTCCCGGATTGCGCGTGGTCGTGATTTTCCCGCCTTGCGAAGATCATGGCGCAAGCGCGGCGCATCCGGAACTGGCTTTCGACGCCGGCTAGCCTCGAGCGGTTGCGTATCTACATTGGGACAATTTAATCCGTAAGTATTTGACCAGGTTTTTTTGCCTGTGTAGTGTCGCGGCGAGAACTGGCTCATTGCGATTGCCGGGTGCGACAGGGGGTAGATATGCGAGTCCGAATGATGGCCGTCGGTTTGTCGATGGCGTGGGCGAATCAACAGGCGTGCATGGCTGCGACGGCCGAATCCGCCGCGGCGGATATCAAGGTGATCGCGAACATTCCCGGCGGCGACGGATTTTGGGATTATGCCGCCTTCGACGGCGCGCAACGCCGGCTATTCGTGGGGCGCGAAGCGGGGGTCATGGCGCTCGACGTCGACACGCAAAAGGTGATCGATCGCCTGGTTCCCGGGCAACGAGTCCACTCCATCGTACTGCTGTCGAAAGGCCGCGCACTCAGCACCAACGGTCTGAGCAACACCGCGACCTTATTCGACCGGGCCAGCGGGCGGATTCTCGGGCAGATCCCGACAGGCAAGAAGCCGGATTCCGCCTTGCTCGATCCGGTCAGTGGGTTGGTGCTCGTGATGGACGGCGATGATCACGATATCACCTTGATAGACACCGACGCCGTCAAGGCCGTCGCGCGCATTCCGGTCGGTGGTTCTCCGGAATCGGCTGCGATTGATGGAACAGGCCGGCTGTTCGTGAACTTGTCGGACCGCGGCGAGGTGGCGGTGATCGACATAGCCGCGCGCAAAGTGGCGGCTCGTTACCCATTGCCGGGTTGCGAAGATGCATCGGGGCTCGCACTCAATGCGAAAGCCGGGATCATCGTCTCAACATGCGCGAATTTGCAGGCACTGGCCATAAGCGCCTCCGATGGGCACCTGCTGGCGACTCTGCCGATCGCCAAATACCCGGACGCGATCGTTTTCGATCCGATTCGCGAGTTCGTTTATATACCTTGCGCGGCACCCGGAACGTTGGTCGTCGTCGCCGTACACGGCGGCTCGACACCCGCCGTGGTTGCCAATATTCCGATAGCCCGGGGTGCCCACACCCTGGCGCTTGATGCCGCCGGCGGGCGGCTATACGTCCCCGCCGGCGATTTTGGCCCCCCGACGACCGAAGGCGGACGCCCGTCGCTCGTTGCCGGCACATTCAAGATTCAGGTACTTGCACTCAAACGATGATTGCCGGTGATCGGCGCGTGGGCCGTGCGGCGCACCACGGCAACGCGGGTTAAATTTTCCCAACGTGCGGCCGGGCTATTGCGGGTGCCGCAAGCCCTGTGGTTATCATCTTTCGATAAGAACAGAACGCAGTGGCTTCAAGGGGGATTCATGGCACGCGCGAAATCGGACCGTTGGCATTCCGAGAAACCATGGCGAACATTGAATGTCGCTCTTGCCGCCTGCCTTGGTGTGCAGATGTTGGTGGCGGCGCCGCAAGCATCCGCGCAGGAGAGCAGAGAAAAATCCGTGCCGGATACGGCGCGGCTGGAAGAAATCGTGGTGACGGCGGAGAAGCGCGACACGAAGTTGCAAGAGACGCCGATTGCGATCTCCTATATCTCCGGCAACACCATCGACAACAATCGTATAACCGATCTGGCCGACGTGGCGCTGCGGGTTCCAAACGTCACGTATACGCAGTTCAGCTCGCAAGAATCGTATTTTTCGATTCGCGGCACGTTGATCAACAACAACGCCGCAGGTTGGGATGATGCCGTGTCGACGTTCATCGATGACGTGCCGGCGACCGGCCTCGGCGACAATGATCCGGACCTGTTCGATCTGAGCAGCATCGAAGTATTGCGCGGCCCGCAAGGCACGCTATTCGGCCGTAATGTCACGGGCGGTGCGGTGGTGATTCACACCAAGGCGCCGAGTTTCACGCCGGAAGCGAGAGTCCAGGCGACCTACGGCTCTGACAACCTGGCGGAACTGCGCGCCCTGGCGACAGGCCCATTGCAAGGCGAACTGGCCGGAAAGATCTCGATGAGCCTTAGGTACCGGGACAACTATGTCGACAATGTCGTGCTGGGAGGCGCGACAGCGGGCGTCCAGCAAGGGGATGTCCGCGGTCAACTACTTTGGAACCCCGACGACAATACCGATATCCTGTTCGGAGCCGATTATTTGCGCGACAAATCCGGCGGCTATCCGACCAAGCTGAAGGGGGATTTCGTGCCGGGACCGTTCCCGGCATTGTCCTACAGTCCCGACGTCACCAATCAAGCTTATAACGGCCGCAACGACCGCAAGATCGGCGGCGCCGAGATACGTGTCAATTGGAACAATGTACTCGGCAAGCTCACCTCGATCACCGGGTATCGCTCCGTCGATGACAACTTCCCGAACAGCCTGCTCGGCGATCCGGCCAATCAGGTGCTGGCGGTAGGCATCGTGCAGGATAAGCAATATTCGCAAGAGCTGCGCTTGGCGTCCAAGAGCGATCAGAAATTTACCTGGATCGCGGGCGTGTTCGGGCTGCACTCCAACAAACGTGAGGCGAATCCGCTGACATTCAATTTCAGCCCGTTGACCCTCGCCGGGCTGTTCTCGCCGGTGACTTCCTATGCGGAGGATATGGACCAGCGGATCAATTCGAACAGCTTTGCCGTCTTCGGCGAGGCCACGGTGGCGCTCCTCGATCCCCTGAAGTTGACCCTCGGCGCGCGCGAAACCACCGAATCCAAGTCAGGTTTTTCGACCATCGCCTATAGCGTGAACGATCCTACCCTGATCCCGGGCGCTGCGAAGTATTCGCATCGTTGGAATGCCTTTACCCCAAAGGCGACACTGGCTTATCAACCAAATGCGGATTTCATGCTCTATGGCACGGTGACCAAGGGCTTCAAGAGCGGCGGCTACGATCTATCCGGTGCCAATGGCACCTCGCCGGCACAGGTAGCGACGCTGCTCGCATCGCCCTTTGCGCCCGAAACCGTGTGGAGTTACGAAGCGGGTGAAAAATACACGGGTTTCGGGGGGCGATTCGTGGCGGATCTAGCGGTATTTCTCGCAAAATACAAGGATCTGCAGACGAACCAGTTGGTTCCCTCGGCGGCCAACGCCGGTGTTCCGATTGCCATCACGACCAATGCCGGCGGCGCATCCGTCAGCGGCGTCGAACTCGAGACGCAAGCCGCGGCGACCTCGTGGCTTACGCTGGGACTTAACTACGCGTACTTGGACGCGCACTTCACCGACTTGATCGAAGCGGCCAATCCGCCGATTTCCTTGAATGGCAAGCGCATTCCCTACTCCGCGAAAAACCAGGTGCACGTCTCCGCCGAAGCGCGCTGGCCGATCTCGGCGTCGCAGGCGTCCATTGCCTTCGGCGTGGACGAGACGTACCGCAGCAAGGTGTTTTTTGACAACGCAAACACTGCGCCGACGTACCTGCAAGACGCGAGCGCATGGAAAGGAATACTGAACCTGCATTTGGAGCTGCTGCCCAACAGCGGGCTGTGGAAGGCTTCCGTTTGGGCAAAAAATCTCACGGACAAACGGCCGGTGCTGCACGGGGCGGATATCACCGTATTGCTCGAAAACTTGGACGATTTGAACAATCATCCGACTGGCACGATTTTTCTCACGAAATATTATCCGGAGCGAACTGCCGGTTTCACATTCACCCGGGAATTCCGCTGAGTTACTATCGCTGGGTGATCGTTGCTGCCGGCGGCCTGTTGGGCTGCATCGCAATAGGCGCGATGTTTTCACTGCCGGTCTTTCTCCGGCCCATTTCACAGGATACGGGCTGGTCCATCACCGGCGTATCCAGCGCCATGACCTTCGGCTTTCTCGCCATGGCTTTGGGGAGCATCGTCTGGGGAAACCTGTCGGATCGCTTCGGTCCGCGCCCGATAGTGCTGATAGGATCCGTTGCCTTGGCCGCAGCTCTGGTGCTGGCGAGCCGCGCGACATCGCTGGTTGAGTTTCAGCTGATCTTCGGCTTGGTGGTCGGCGGCGCGACAGCGGCGATCTTTGCGCCCATGATGGCTTGCGTGACAGGCTGGTTCGACACGCATCGCAGCCTGGCTGTGTCTCTCGTTTCCGCCGGCATGGGAATGGCGCCCATGACCATGTCGCCATTGGCGGCGCGGCTCATTTCCAACCACGATTGGAGAACGTCCTTCCAAATCCTCGCCGCGCTCGCCGCGGCCGTTATGATTCCCGTGGCATTGCTGGTGCGTCGCCCGCCGGCGTTGAAACCCGACAATGCCGCCCTGGCCATACCGGAAGAGCCGCACTCAGGGATCACGTTGGGGCAGGCAATTCGATCGCCGCAATTCATCACCCTGCTGCTGACCAATTTTTTTTGTTGTGCCACACACTCCGGTCCGATTTTCCACACGGTGAGCTATGCAATAAGTTGCGGGATCCCGCTCGTTGCCGCCGTTTCGATCTACAGCGTGGAAGGACTGGCAGGCCTAGGGGGCCGTGTGGCGTTCGGTTTTCTCGGCGACCGCTTTGGAGCAAAACATGTTTTGGTCTCGGGCTTGCTGCTGCAGGCGTTCGCCGCGCTAGCCTACTTCTTCGTGCGTGACTTGAGCGCGTTTTACGCCGTGGCGGCCCTGTTTGGATTTATTTATGCCGGTGTCATGCCTCTTTATGCGGTGCTTGCCCGCGAGAATTTCCCGCTGCGCATGATGGGGACGATCATCGGCGGAACAACCATGGCCGGTAGTCTGGGCATGGCGACCGGCCCGCTGGCTGGAGGTTTGATCTACGACACCTTCGCCAGCTACGGATGGCTCTACATCGGTGCGTCGGGCATAGGTATCGGCGCCTTCTTGATCGCATCGACCTTCAAGCCCTACGCAGCCAAGTCAACGGCAGTACCGGCCCGCGCCGTTTGACGGAAATGCAGTTTGCTATCCGCTCGCCGGCTCGAGGCGCAGCACGAGTCCGTCATCTTCGTCCGTGCAGACGTACAGGTAGCCGTCCGGTGCGGCCCGCACGTCGCGAATACGCCGGTTTAGATCGTTCAGCAATTGCTCTTGATCGACGACGTTGCCGCGCTCATCCAGATGGATCCGGCGCAAATGCTTGAACGCCAACGCCCCGACGAAAAGATCGCCCCGCCATGCGGGAAACTTGGCACCGCGATACATGGCAAGTCCCGACGGGGCGATCGACGGCGTCCAGTAGATCACCGGCTGCTCGAGCCCCGCACGCTGCGTATAAGGAGAAACATAAGCACCGGAATAATCCATGCCGTAAGTGATCACCGGCCAACCATAGTTCCTGCGCGCGACGATGATGTTCAGTTCATCGCCGCCGCGCGGACCATGTTCCGTTTCGTACAGCCGTCCGCTTGGTGCATCGAAAATCAAGCCCTGCCCGTTGCGATGGCCCCAGGTATAGATTTCCGGCCGGATAGGAGCGGCTCCGATGAACGGATTGTCCTGCGGCACGCTGCCGTCGTCGTTCAGCCGGACAATCTTGCCGAGATCGGAGGTCAAGTCCTGCGCTTTTTCGCGGTACTCGAATCCTTCGCCGATCGTGAGCGCAAACGTACCGTCGGGGAGGAACGCCATCCGCCCGCCGTAGTGATTGTCCGTGTCCTTCAATGGCATTGCCTTGAAGATCACCTGCAAATCTTGCAGCGCGCCGCCGTCGAAGCGCGCGCGCGCCACCTGCGTACCATTCGCTGCCTTCGTTCCCGCCGCATAGGTAAGATAGACGATATTGTTCTGTGCGAAATTCGGGTGCAGCACGATGTCGAACAGCCCCGCTTGACTACCGGTATGCACGGCTGGAACACCGCTGATCGGCTCGCGCTGCAACGCGCCGTTTTTGATCAGGCGCAACCGACCCACCCGTTCTGTCACCAGCATCGAACCGTCCGGTAAAAACGCCATCGACCACGGACGATCCAGTCCCCGCGCCATCTCGGTGACCTTGTAGCCGGTTTTGACCACCTTGGCCGGCTGCGGGGGCGGCGGTAGCCCGCGCACGGGCTCGGGCGCCACGTCGGCCACTGCCCTTGCACAGAGCGCCGCCGCCAGCGCGACGATTAGAATGGACACGAATGTGCCAATCCCATGGATGGAACGTTCATCCGTTATGATAGATACCTCCCATTGCAGGACTTAGCCATGACACAGCCGAGGAAACTTAGGATGCTACGCCGGGTAGTCGCATTTGTCGTTGCTGCTGTCGCGATGGTGTTGTTGGGCTCGGCCGCCCACTCGTATTTCGTTCAACGGGCCTGGTCCGGTGCCGCGGGCCAGGCCTTCGCAACGGCGCCGGCCCCCATACCGTTTCTGGATCGCATCTCCTGGGCGGCGCATGATCTGGCCGGCATGATTCTGCCGTACTGCGCTTTGACCTCGATTGCACTCCTTGTCGCATTCATGATTGCGGGTGCACTGGCCCGTTTTACCGGTTATCGCCCGGTCGTCTTCGGTCTCGCCGGCGCGTTGGCGCTCTGCGTGCTATTTACGATCATGAGGAGTGTGCTGGGGACGGTGGGTGTATTCGGCGCGCGCGGAGCGGCGGGCCTCGCGGCGCAGATGGCCATCGGCGCGATTGCGGGCATGCTGTTCGCGCGCCTCACGCGGTCTCCCAGCCCGGCGTCCGTCGAAATGCGCCAGGCCTAAGTCTGCCGTATCCTGTGCTCAAGAACGATTGGCTCAAAAGGACCCAAGAATGAGAATTCGACGCAAACGGCTGGCGGTGTTTCTGTGCGCCGGCGCGATCATGATCGGTTCAATGCCGGGCGCTGAAGGACGCACTCAAAAGCCTGCCCTTCACGCGCAGCACTGGATGGCGGTCACCGGCAAGCCTCTGGCCGCGACGGCCGGGGCAATGATCTTTCAGAAGGGCGGCAACGCGGTGGACGCCGCCTGCGCCATGATCGCGGCGACTTCCACCATGTGGGACACGCTCTCCTGGGGCGGCGAGACCCAAGCGCTGATCTACAACCCGAACACGGGCAAAGTGATCGGCATCAACGCGCTCGGGGTCGCACCCACCGGCGCGACGCCGGAATTCTTTCACAAGAAGGGCATGAACTATCCGCCCGAGTTCGGCCCGCTCGCTGCCGTCACTCCCGGTACGCCGGGCGGCATCATGACCATGCTGGCTGAGTACGGCACCATGGGCCTGGCCGAAGTGCTGGCCCCGGCAATCCAGATGGCCGACGGCTATCCGATGGAGGCGGAACTGTCCAACACCATCGAGCGTTACAAGGACAAGATCGCGCAATGGCCGTACTCCAAGCGCACCCTGCTCATCCATCCCGGCGAGGCGCGCGAGGGTCCGCAGCCCGGCGAAATCTTCCACCAGCCGGAACTCGCGGCGACCTTGCGCAAACTGGTGGAGGCGGAGCGCAAAGCTCGTGCAGCCGGCAAGGATCGCAAGGCGGCGATATATGCCGCGTACGACCGCTTCTACAAAGGCGATATCGCGCAGGAACTGGTGCGCGGAACGCGTGAGCAGGGTGGCTTGTTCACCATGGAGGACCTGGCCAAGTGGAAAGTGCATATCGAAGAGCCCGTGCACACGAACTACAAGGGCATCGAGGTCTACAAGCTCACCACCTGGGTTCAAAGCCCGGTCATGCTCCAGGCGCTGAACATTCTCGAGGGCTTCGACCTGAAATCAATGGGCTATGACAGCGCCCGCTATATTCACACGCTGTATCAAGCGATGAACCTGGCCTATGCCGATCGCGATTTCTACTACGGCGACCCATACTTCCCGCCGGAATCGCCGATTCGGGGACTATTGTCGAAGGACTATGCGCGGGAGCGCGCGCAACTGATCCAATCCGACCACAATGATACGGACATCCGCCCCGGTGATCCGTATCCGTATCAGGGCGGCAAGAATCCCTTTACGGCCATCCTGCAGAAGTGGCACAGCAAAATGCCCGCTGCATCCTCAGCCGCCAAAGCGGAGTGGAGTCCGACGGCGCTCGTCGAGTACGACCGCACGTTTCGGCTGGGGACGACGAGCGTCGAAGCCACCGATGAAAAGGGTTGGGCCGTGTCGGTGACGCCCAGCGGCGGCTGGACTCCCGCCGTGATCGCGGGCCACACCGGCGTGGGCTTGAGCCAGCGCATGCAGAGTTTCGTACTGGATGCGTCCGAGAACCCCTTCAATGTGCTGGAGCCCGGCAAGCGTCCGCGTGCAACGCTCACGCCGACACTTGCCCTGAAGGACGGCAAGCCGTTTCTCGTATTCTCCGTGCAGGGCGGCGATACCCAGGATCAAAACCTGCTGCAGTTTTTCCTGAACGTGGTCGAGTTCGGCATGACGCCGCAGGAAGCGACCGAGGCCGCCAACATCACCAGCTACCAGATGCGCGACTCCTTCGGCGCCCATCAGTCCATACCCGGCCGCCTGACCGTGAACACAGCGACTCCGACCTGGGTGCGCCAGGAACTTGCGCGCATGGGCTACAGGCTGGACTTCGAAGAACGCAGTTCGGGTCCGATCAACGCGATCGAGCTGGATAGCGCGCATGGCACGATGTGGGGCGGCTCGAGCAACCACGGCGAGGACTACGGCATCGGTTGGTGAGTCAGTCGGTCCTGCCAGCCTTTGCGGTACTCGATTCCTCGGCGTCGCGACTGCGCGCGGCCTCTAGGATATTGCGCATGGAATAGTTGCCTTCGTGGCAGGCGGCCTCGAACATTCTTTCTTTCGTGCGCAGCAGATGCGTCTCGCCGGTCCAGGAGCGCGTGTAATAAGTCGGGTCAGTGACGCTGAATATATAGTTTAATTCATGCTCCGAAACGCGCGTGAAGCGCTCAATGACGGTGGTCTGAGGCGATACCAGCAAGAAGTATCGCGAGTTCATGCGCTGGGCACTGCTGGGCGAAAAATACTTCGTCTCCACGACCAGGGTGTCTTTCTCCCACCAGCCTATGGAGTCTCCCAGCCATGAGGTGACCGCCGCCGGCGAGTGCGTCGAGTTCATGCGAACCATGCGTGCATCGTGACTGATCTCCGACAGGATTACCGTGGTGCCGGGGGTTTGCACAAACTGATAGTAGTTGCCGTCAGTATTGGGCTGCATCGGCGGCGCTCCATTCGACGCCAGACAACGCTCGAGGGGAGGGCGCTGTTCCGGATTGTCGGATGCAGCAATCATTGTCAGCAGCAGCGCGGACGATCTCTCTTTGTACATCTGATTCCAGGGTATTCTCCCGTCTTTCGGATCGATTATTTGCGAGCTGCGCAATTCACCGCGAATGGCTTCGAACGATCGATCCTCGAGCACCCTGCCCGGGTCGTCGGGGCCCGGCGGAGTCAAATACCGTGCCTGGAGTCTTGCGGCTTCCGCGGCGGTGATGGCCAATTGAGTGAATTCCTGCGGGCGTTCCAGTGGCGTGAGATTGGAGAAAACTCCAATCGGAATTGGGCCAGACCAAAAATAGCGCCGGATTCACATCCGTGCCAACCGCGTGCGCTTCCCGCAAGATCTTGGCAGGGAGCTTACCGCGATTGATGCGCGCCGGGGAGCTGTATCGGGCGCCGTCATCGGACACTGCGAGCGTCAAGCAACGCTGATCGATCCGGGCGGCACGTGCCCGTACCGTTTCTGGCTACAGCGCTCTGAGGAAGTCCAGAATTGCCTGTTGATCCTCCGGCGGCAGCGCTTTGAATCGGGCGATCACGGCATTGGCTTCCGAGGGACCATAACAGCTCGAGCGCGCGCGGGCCGCGTCCTCCTCGCGGCGGTTCTCGTCGCAATCTGCCGGCAGTGAAAAGTGCGCGTCGATAGCGGTCAGCAAGTCATCGGTTCTTCCATCGTGCAGAAAGAATCGCCGTTGGCCGACGCCCCACAAGGGCGTCGAGCGAAACATGTCACCCGTTGCAAGACCTTGCGTGATGTCGTCTGCCAGGCGCTTACCCATGTGATGGGTCAACAAGTCCGAATAGGCGTGCACGGTGAGGTTTTGCAGTGCCGTAGTCTCGCTTTTCGCCGGTGTCACCATCGTCGGCGTGTGGCAAGCGGCACATCCGATGCCGGGATGATCGGGCCCTGTGCCGAACAGGGCCTGCCCGCGTACCGCACTATCGGAAAATGCCGCGGGCTTCGGCCCGTCCAGGAAACGCATGAAGAGCGCAAACATGAGCCAGTCCGGGGGCTCGTGCAGTGGATTCGCGAAGGCCTGGTTGCGCGAGTCATCTGCCTCCAGTCGCGTGATGTCGTTCGGTTCGCTCTTATCCGACGTGCACGCCGGGACCTCGTCCGTTGCCTGTGTGAACAGGTCGTTGGTGACTCCCATCTCGACGTTGTAGGCCTCGGCGGCGAAGATGGCGACCGACTTGTTCTGCGCTTTCCATCCAAAACGCGTAATGGTGCCATCGTTGGCGCTGCGGTTGGGCAAGCCCGCGATCCCGAGCTGCGTCCGCACCGCGGACATCGCTCGGTGGCGTTCCAGGATTTCCCGATCCTGGATGCCATCGAGAATTCCTAAGCCGAACAGCTGCAGCGGGATGCGAAAGCGCAGATTGCCTCGGCGAAATTCGCTCTCGAAGTCCGGTTGCGCAAGGTCAGCAGCAGTACAGTTACCCGACTGCCACGGCGGGAAGACGTCGGAACGACCTACCACAGTGAACAGCTGGTGGACTCCGCCGTCCGGCGTGCCGTCGGGTTTTCTCGCGAAGCGGACCTCGCGAATAGGCCCGAATCGCGTGATAAACGCGGGGACGAGGTTGGCGGCGCCCTTGCTATGGGGAATCAGTTCGAACATGGGGTTTTCAGGCGCCCGCTGGCTGGCCGGCGGATCCTGCGGATTGGGAATCATGAAGCCGCCGGAGCCTCCGAGTGCCGGATGATTATGGCACGCGGTGCACTGGTCGGCGTTGAATCGCGTCCCCAGCCCCGACGAGTTGGTTTGTGTCATGACGTTCGCCTTGGCCGGGTCAACAGCCACACCCTGCGTGAGGTCGGCGCAAGAGTCGCACACCGCTTCCAGCTGAATGGAGCGCTGCAGTCCCTCCTGGAACACGGACAATTCAATGGGGGTCAGGTGCTCGAGCGGTTTACCGCCACCCGCAGGGCCCGCTCGTACTCCTGGGTCGTGCTGCGCGAAGCAAAATGAAGAAGAAATAAGCAGCAGGACGGCAGAAGCCGCCCGCGCCGGCCATCGAGTGATATGTAAATTCAAGGTCCGTACTCCGGTTTTTATCCCGTCCCATTAGTGACTACGGATCTCGTCAGGAAAAACGGCCATACGACCCGTTGCTTGTGGGCCTGAAGAGCCGCAAGCTCTCGGGATGGGAGAATTCACGCGACTTCTGGAGGCCGTGCGCAACGGTCAGTCGGGAGCCATCGACCAGATCGTTGCTCTTACCTACCAGGAGCTGCGCGAGCTCGCGCACCAGCGTCTGAGGCGGAGCCCCCAAATCACATTGCTCGAGACCGGCGCGCTCGTGAACGAGTGCTACCTGCGGCTGGTAAAGGTCGGTGAACTCAACGCGGGCGATCGATCCCATTTTCTCGGCTACGCGGCCCGCGTCATGCGTTCGATCGTCGTTGATTTTGCACGCGAGCGGCTGGCTCTGCGCCGCGGTGGCAACATACCGCACCTCACGGTCGGGACGGACATAGCGGATCCCGCGGCTCCTGCGCAAGAAGAGATCGTGCGGGTGGATGAGGCACTCCAAGAACTCGCGCGACTGGATCCGCGGCTGGTTCAGGTGGTCGAAATGAAATACTTTGGCGGACTCAATAGTGATGAGATTGCCGAGGCGCTCGGCATCGCCGAGCGCAGCGTGCGCCGGGATTGGCAGAAGGCCCGCGTCCTGTTGCACGAAGAGCTCAAGCTCTGAAGCCCTTCTGCATTGCAGTCCGCCAACTGCCATGGCCGCTTCGCTCGACAGAATACGTAGTCCCTATGAACAGACGTAAACACTCCAAATGAGAATCACCGCCGAACAGTGGACTGTCCTGTCGCGGCTCTTCGACCAGGCAATGGAATTGCCGCAAGAGACCCGCGGCTCCTGGGTGGAATCACTTGACCAACTGGACGCGGGGCTGAAGAGCGACTTGCGCGCGCTCCTCGAGCGCCACGCGCGTATCGAGACCAGTGATTTTCTCGGTACGCTACCCAAGTTCCGTCCGGCTGGCGATGTTGCAATCGAAGCAACCGAGCCGGATGGGTTGCTGGCAGGTACCCCCGTCGGATCGTATGTTATCGAACAGGAAATTGGTCGCGGCGGCATGGGCGTCGTGTGGCGAGCGCGGCGCGCCGATGGGCTGGTCAAGCGACCCGTCGCGCTGAAACTATTGCGTACCGGGTTCTCCAGCAAAGAGCTGCTAGCGCGTTTTGCGCGCGAGCGCGACATCCTAGCAGCGCTTGAACACCCCAATATCGCCCGCCTGTATGACGCCGGGGTAACCGCCGCCGGTCAACCGTTCTTAGCGCTGCAATACGTTGAGGGCACGCCGATCAGCGACTACTGCGAGACTCATCGTCTGTCGATTGACGGGCGCGTCTCACTGTTCCGTCAGGTACTCGTCGCGGTGCAATACGCGCACAGCCATTTGGTCATCCATCGCGACTTGAAGCCATCCAATATGCTGGTAACCGGTGCTGGCCAGGTTCAGCTGCTCGATTTCGGTATCGCCAAACTATTGTTACCGGAGGGCACAGGCACGACTCCTCTGACCGAATTCGGCAGCCGCGCCCTGACCCTGGATTACGCCGCCCCGGAACAGATTTCGGGAGGAACCATCACGACGGCAACCGATGTCTACTCCCTGGGTGTCGTGCTGTACGAACTGTTGGCGGGGCGCCGCCCGTATCGATTGACCCGGGACTCCCGCGGGGCACTTGAGGACGCCATCTTGAGTGCCGAGCCACGCAAACCCAGCGAAGTTGTATGCGACAAGAAGCAGGCGGCGCCAGATGGCGCAGGGTCGACGGCGCGGCAACGGTCCCGAGTGCTGCGCGGAGACCTGGACACCATCGTCCTCAAGGCGCTCAAGAAATCGCCCGCCGACCGCTATAACACCATCGATGCCTTCGCTGCAGATATCGACAACTACTTGGGCGACCGGCCGGTCCTCGCGCGCCCCGACACCGTCTTGTATCGGACTCGCAAGTTTCTCGAGCGGAATGCCCTGCTGGCGGCATCAGTGGCGGCGGTGCCGGTTGCGCTCGCGACCGGCTTGGCCGTCGCTCTGTGGCAAACTGACAAGGCGCGCGAGCACGCGCATCGGGCCGAGACGCAGGCACAGATCGCGACCGCCGTGCAAACGTTTGTGTTGGATCTCTTTCACGCAAACTCCATCGAGCAGCCCGATCCGCTCAAGGCCCAACAAACCACTGCCAGAGAGCTGCTCGATCTTGGGGCGACGCAGATTGAGCGCGACCTTAAGGACGCTCCGGAGGCGCGGCTGCGGGCGCTCAAAATGCTGGCCGATACGTATACCGAATTGCGAATGACGGAAAAGGCCGTGGCGCTCAATCATGAACGTGTTGCCGCGGCGAGGTCGCTGTATGGCGTTGACTCTGTCGAGGTCGCGTACGCCCTTGTCGACCTGTCGGATAACTTGCAGACCTCGAAAGCCGTCTCAGAGCGGGCTGCGGTTCTACGCGAGGCCGCCAGGATTCTTGATCTGCATCATGAAAATGGATCGAACGCGCGCGGCCGGTTGCTTCGGCAGCTTGCTCAATTGACACTAGATCAAGATCCCGCCAGTTCGCTGCGATACATCGATCAAGCGGTCGCGTTGTATCGAGAACGTCGGGAGCCGTTGGAACTGGTGCGAGCTCTCATGGCGCAGGGTGTCACACTGGATCGTGTTGAAAATCGGCTCGGCGCGGTTGCGGCGCTGTCCGAGGCGGCGCAGGCGTGCGATGCCTTACAGTCGGTGTGTGCGGGCGAGGTGCCCAGGCTATACAGCTACCTGGGCGATGCCCGCGGGGAACTGGGCGAGATTCCTACCGCGGAGTCGGCCTATAGACGTGCCTTTGGCAGCGCGCTCGCGCGCGAGGGACCCGATCACGCAGACACCATTCAGACTGAACTCCGTCTGGGCCAGATGCTGTTTGACACAGCGCGCACCTCCGAGGGCCTTCAGATGCTCCAAAGCGCGCTCGATCGCGCGATTCGCGCCAGGGGGGAGGACGACAGCTTCCACGTACCGAACGTGCGGGTCATATATGGCTATCGGCTGATGCAGGTCGGAATGTTGGAGGAGGGGCTGGCGGCTGCCCAGAATGCGGTGTCAATCCATCGAAAATATCGGCCGAACAGCACCTCGCTGGCTTCATGGCTCGATATCGAAGCGTACGCACTGGATGGTCTTGCTCGCCCTGCGGACGCCGAAACCCGCTCGGCCGAAGCCGCGGCGCTGTTGGTGTCGCTGGCGCCCGCCGACTCAATGCGTAGGGATCACGCGCGCTTCAACGTCGAGCATTTGCTGGGTGTGGGCCGCATCGCCGAGGCGGCTGAGCTTGTGTCGCAGGCCAACCTTCACTCGACGCTGAAGCCTGGATTGCTCACGAGATTTGAGCTTGCCGAAGTGCTGCTCGTAGCGGAATGCGCGCGGGTCAGTGGGGATGCCGAGCATGCCGCGGCGATCGCGCGGGGTGTCCGCCAAGCCATCCAGGCGGACGCGGCACGTCGCTATTTTGCGGTTCCTGAAGCGAAAGCGGCCCTGATCGAGTCCAAGGCGCTCCTGACCTTGCGCCGTGCCTCGGAAGCACTGCCGCTTGCACAGGCCGCGGTGACGGGCTTGTCGTCGCTTTACGATCGCAAGCGCAGTCCGGTATTGTCCGATGCGCAAATTACGTTGGCGAATGCCTACCTGACCCTGGGGCAGTTCGTTCAAGCTCAATCATTGCTGGCCAGTGCCGAGGCGATTCAAGCGACCCATCGCGTGCTCGGCGCGCAGTACGCGGCGCCTTTGCGCAGCCTGCGTGCGCGTATGACAAGGGCTGGCAGACGGATCAAGTAATCTTGTCCGGGTCGCGCTTACGCTCCCAGTTCGTCGGGAACCCCAGCGGGGGTACTCGATGACCCGATCGCTTCCGTCAGCCGCAGCGCCGGGCCTTTGGCGGATACCAGCACCATGCCGTGCTGTCGCACGAACGACATGGCCTCTGCTGCGTGCATGCTGCGCAGCCGGATTAGCGCACTGCAGCCGACAGGCTCAGCCTCGAGCGGCCGGCGGATGAGACGCGCATCGCACATTCAGAAAATTACGCGGCCACGCGCTTCGAGCGCGCCGGTTTTTCGTCATGATAGGACTCTCGGCAGGATCCTAAGTCGTCCGGCTCAAGGAGCGAACATGAAGCGAATCTCTTGCATCGTGGCAACGGCTGCGTGGCTGCTTTTTGGCTCGTTAACTCAAGCCGGCAGCACAACCCCATCCTCCTATGCGCCGCATGGACCCGAGCCCCATTCGTCGCTGAAGGGTAAGCATCACTCAAAGAAAAGCAGCCACATCGAGCAGGGTACAGCGCGCAAGGGCGAGCGTGGCGCGCAGCAGAAAAAGGCCCATCCCCCTTTAGTTAAGTGATAGATTAAATAATAATCTTAAAACATTGATAAATAACGTTTTATTAACATGAGTCATTGTCGCCGCGGCATCGCTCGCGGCACCCCGTGCAGCGCCCCGCCGCGGTAGGTCTGGAGCGCTCGAGGAGCCCACGACCCTGCCGGCCCGCGATTGCATTGGCGGCGCAGTCAAGTAGGCTATCGGCGGGCTTCAGCTGGAGCGGGCGGAGTACCGGCGCACCCAGACCATGAATGTGAACGGGGCAGGTGCGCGATGGCGTTAGCGGCGGACGTAATCCTGGAGACGCACAGTCTGGTAAAGGACTTCAACGGCTTCATCGCCGTCGACGGCGTTTCACTGCGCGTCCGGCAGAGTGAAATACACGCCCTGATCGGCCCGAACGGCGCGGGCAAGACCACCTTTTTTAATCTGCTGACCAAGTTTCTACAACCGAGCTGCGGCACGATTTTCTATCGCGGCAAGAATATTACCCGCGCAAAGCCCGCCGATATCGCGCGGCGCGGCGTGGTGCGGTCCTTTCAAATCTGCGCTGTTTTTCCGCAGCTCACCGTGCTCGAGAACGTTCGGGTGGCCCTGCAGCGAAAATTGGGTACATCATTTTATTTCTGGCGTTCGGAGAAAAGCCTCGCCAACCTGGATGGGCGCGCGACGGAGCTGCTCGAGCAGGTGCACCTTCAGAATCACGCCCGCACCCTGGCTGCGGATCTGCCCTATGGCCGCAAGCGCGCACTGGAGTTGGCCACGACGCTGGCGCTCGACCCCGACTTGATGCTCCTCGATGAACCCACGCAGGGGATGGGACATGAGGACGTTTCGCACGTCACTCAGCTCATCAAACACGTGTCGGCCAATCGCACCGTGCTGATGGTCGAGCACAACATGAGCGTCGTCGCCTCCATCGCTGATACCATTACCGTGCTGCAGCGGGGCCGGGTGATCGCCGCGGGTCCCTATGCGGAAGTCTGCAAAAACCCGCAGGTGATCGAAGCCTACATGGGCGCTTCGGGCGATGCGCTGCCGGGTACGGCCTGATGGGCCGCGCGATGCTCAAAGTGGCGGATCTGCAAGCATGGTATGGCGAATCGCATATTCTGCATGGCGTTGAATTTTCGGTCCGGGAGGGTGAAATCGTCACTCTCTTGGGCCGCAACGGCGCCGGCCGCACGACCACGCTACGCGCCATCATGGGTTTGGTCGGTTCCCGCTCAGGTTCGGTGATGATCGAAGGCATCGAAGCGGTCGGCCTTGCGCCCCACCAAATTGCCCGATTGGGCATCGGATACTGTCCGGAGGAGCGCGGGATCTTCGCCGCCTTGTCGACCGAAGAGAATTTGCTGTTGCCGCCCCGGTGGAAGGGCGCAGCAGGGCTGCAGCTTCAGGAGATTTACGATATTTTCCCCAATCTGCGCGAACGCGCGAACAGTCCCGGAACGCGGCTGTCGGGCGGAGAGCAGCAGATGCTGGCGCTGGCGCGTATCTTGCGCACCGGCGCGCGCTTGCTGCTGCTGGACGAGATCTCCGAGGGGTTGGCGCCCGTGATCGTGCAGAAGCTCGGCGACCTGATTCGCACCTTGAGGTCGAAGGGTATGACGGTGGTGCTGGTCGAGCAGAACTTCCGGTTTGCCGCGCCGCTGGCGGATCGGTTTTATGTGATGGAGCACGGCAAGATGGTCAAGCAGTTCGGCCAGTCGGAACTCGCCTCGCAAAGGGGATCGCTGCAGGAATTCTTAGGCGTTTGATAAGCTTGAAAGAAGGATAACGGGATGACGCGAAACTCAACAATCGTCGTGCTTGGCGCCTTGCTGGGTCTTTATCCAGCTTCGCAGGCGCGCGCCGCCGCGGATCAGGTGGTGATTGGCGACATCGACGACATGTCGAGCGTCTACGCGGATGTCATCGGCCAGGGCGGCGTCGAGGCCATCAACATGGCGGTCGGTGACTTCGGCGGCACGGTGCTCGGAAATAAGATCACCGTGCTCAGTGTCGATCACCAGAACAAGCCGGACATCGGTGCATCGAAGTTTCGCGAGTGGGCGGATCAGAATGGCTTGACCGCCGTGCTCGGCGGCTCGAACACCGGCGTCAGTATCGCGATGTCCAAGGTCGCGGCCGCGAAGAAGGTGACGTTTTTCGCCATCGGAGCGGGAGGTGCCTCGCTCACCGGCGCCGATTGCACGCCATATACGATTCACTACGCATACGACACGACGGCGCTCGGCAATGGCACGGCCAGTGCCATCATCAAGCAAGGCGGCAAGACTTGGTTTTTTGTGACTGCCGATTACGCCTTCGGTACCCAGCTGCAGGAGTCGGCCACGCGCGTGGTTCTGGCCGGCGGCGGCAAGGTCTTGGGCGCGGTGCGCGCGCCGCTCGGCACGACAGACTATTCTTCGTTCCTGCTGCAAGCCCAGGCATCGGGCGCGCAGGTGCTGGGATTGGCCAACGCCGGCACGGATTTCTCGAACTCCCTGAAGGCGGCCAACGAATTTGGCATCACCAAAACGATGCAGCCCGCCGCGCTGCTGGCATTTCTCACCGACATTCACGCACTGACGCTGCAAACGGCGCAGGGTCTGTACCTCACCACCGGCTGGTATTGGGATCTCAACGATCAGACCCGCGCATTCGCCAAGCGCTTTTACTCGAAGGCCAACCGGCCGCCCACCATGAATCAGATGGCCTACTACTCGGCGACGCTGCAGTACCTGAATGCCGTGAAGGCGGTCGGCACGACCGACTCGGACAAGGTCATGGCACAGCTGAGGAAAACCAGGATCAACGATGTCTTCGCGAAGGACGGTTACATTCGCGCCGATGGCCTGATGGTTCACACCATGTACGTCATGCAGGTAAAATCGCCCAAGGAATCCAAGTACCCTTGGGATTACTACAAAGTCATCAAGGTCATGTCCGGCGAGGAAGCTGACGGCTCGCAGCCCGACCCGACCTGTCCGATGATCAAGAAGTAGTGACGACCCTCTTCGGTGTGCCGCTGCCTGCGATTCTGGGCCAGCTCATGCTGGGGCTGGTAAACGGCTCTTTTTACGCGCTCCTGAGCCTCGGATTGGCCGTGATCTTCGGACTTCTGGGGGTCGTCAATTTCGCGCACGGCGCCTTTTACATGCTGGGCGCGTTTGCGGCCTACATCGGCTTGGAGTTCCTCGGCGTCAATTATTGGTGGGCGCTGCTGCTCGCGCCCCTGAGCGTGGGACTCTTGGGCATCATCATCGAGCGTTTGTTCCTGAGGCAGCTGTACCAGGTCGAGCCGGTGTACGGCTTGCTGCTGACTTTCGGCATCGCCTTGATCGCCGAAGGCGTCATGCGCAGCCTTTTTGGCGCTTCCGGCAGGTCCTATCCGGTGCCGCCACTGCTGCAAGGCGGTTTCAATCTCGGATTCATGGTGCTGCCGATTTACCGGGCTTGGGTGATTCTTGCCTCCGTGACCGTATGCTGCGTGACCTGGTTTCTCATCGAGCGCACGCGCCTAGGATCCCGGTTGCGTGCGGCGACCGAGAATGCGAAGCTCGTGCAGGCCTTCGGCATCAACGTTCCGCTGCTGGTGATGTGCACTTACGGCGCCGGCGTCGGGCTCGCTGCACTGGCCGGAGTGCTCGCGGCACCGGTGATTCAGGTCAGTCCGTTGATGGGCTCGTCGCTCGTCATCGTGGTTTTCGCGGTGGTGGTGATCGGCGGCATGGGCTCGATTGTCGGTGCCATCGCCGGTGGTTTGGTTCTGGGCCTGGTCGAGGGGCTGACCAAAGTCGTTTATCCCGAAGCGTCGAATATCGTGGTCTTCATCATCATGGCCGTGGTGCTGATCTGGCGGCCCGCCGGCCTGTTCGGCAAAGAGCAATAAATGCGCGCTCAAATCGCCGTCTACGCCGTGCTGGCCGCGCTCGCGCTGATCGCGCCGTTCTTGGGATTGTATCCCGTGTTTCTCATGAAGCTCTTGTGCTTTGCCATCTTCGCCTGTGCGTTCAATCTGTTGCTCGGCTTCACCAAGATGCTGTCCTTCGGCCACGCCGCCTATTTTGGCGGCTCGGCCTACATCACCGGATGGCTGGTGACGGCTCAGGGCTGGGGCAGCATCGAAGCAATCATCGGCGGCGTGCTGGCCGCCATGCTGCTCGGGCTCGTCATTGGCGCCATTGCTGTGCGCCGCCAGGGAATTTATTTCGCCATGATCACCCTCGCGCTCGCTCAGTTGGTGTTCTTCGTGTGCCTGCAAGCGGACTTTACCGGCGGCGAGAACGGCCTGCAGGGCATCACGCGCGGCAGTATCTTCGGCTGGGTCGGCCTCGGCAATGATCGGACCTTGTATTATTTCGTCCTGGCCGTGTTTGTGGCCGTGTATGCGCTCATTCGCCGTATCGTAAACTCGCCCTTCGGTCAGGTGCTCAAAGCCATACGGGCGAACGAGCCGCGCTGCGTTTCGCTCGGCTACAAGGTGGATCGCTACAAGCTCATGGCTTTCGTGCTGTCGGCGAGCCTGTCGGGTCTGGCCGGTTCCCTCAAGGCCTTGGTGTTGGGCTTTGCCACCCTGTCGGATGTAGGCCAGACCAATTCCGGCGAGGTCATTCTGATGACCTTGTTGGGCGGCAGTGGCACCTTCTTAGGACCCGCCATCGGCGCCGTTGTCGTCGTCACGTTGCAGGAGTATCTCTCCGAGATCGTGGGTGCATGGGTCTCGGTCATCATTGGCGCGATTTTCGTGGTGTGCGTCCTGATTTTTCGCCGCGGTTTCGTCGGCGAAATTCACCGGCGCTTCGCGCAGCGCGCCGCCTAGCGCTGCGCGCCGCCTAGTGCAGCCCGCCGTTTCGCGCAGCCCGCCGCTTAGGCTCCGGCACGCGCGGATTCGAGATGGTGTCCGTGGGGTCCGGCCTCGCGTCGCCATAGGAGCACCGCCGAGAGCAGGGCCGTGAGGCTCAGCAGGAAGAAAAACAACAGCATGACCTCGTAACCTGCCGGATTCTGGGATCCCGCACCGGCGATGTCCGCGAGCCGGCCTGCGGCAAGGTTGGATGCCGCCATGCCGAGCGCCTGAATCAGGGTTATGAGGCCAAGCGCCGTGCCCAAGCGGCGGGGCTCCACGATCAGCGTTGTGGCCGGCCAGATCACCGCCGGCACCAACGAGAAACTGATGCCCATCATGACCGTCGAGACCCAAAGATTTAAGGAGGTGAGCCCGAGCACCACGAAGGTCAGCGACAGCAGCAGCGTGCCGAAGGTTAACAGGAGTGTGCGATGTCCGAGCCGGTCGGCGAGCAAGCCGAAAAAAGGCGTGGCGAAGACCGCCGCAAAAAACACCCAGCTGTTGGCGACGCCCGCCTGCTGCAGCGTGAGCCCCTTGGCATGCTGGAAATACTCGATGGCATAAGTCGTTCGGAAGGGGAAGAACACGGCGGCATACAGTACATGCAGCGCGAGGATGTACCAATAGGAGCGGTCGAAATGCAGCAGCTGGCGCCACTTCACCTGTACGACCGTGATGCTGCCCGGTACTCTCGGCCGATAACGAAGATCAAGCCGGTAGTAGACGCAGGCCGCGCCCAAGCCGATTGCGGTGATCGCGGTACCGAGCCAGAGCGGCGGTTGCCAGCCGCCTTCATACAGCGGATGGGCCCAGGCCGTCGAGGTGTCCACCGCATAGGAGCCGACGCGGGCAAGACTCAAGTACAGGGCAGTCGCGAGTGCGATGCCGCTGCGCGGGAACCATTGGGCCAATCCGGCCACGAGCGCGATGAATATCGCGCCTTCGCTGATGCCGAATACGAAACGCCCCACCACCATGAGTTCGTAAGGTTCGCCGATCGCCGTCAAGGCTGCGCCCAACACGCCGATGGCGGCCGACCAGACCGCGACGCGAGCCGGGCCAAAGCGGTCGATGAGCAGTCCGTTCATCAGGGCGAGCGCGACGTTGGGGATGCTGATGACACCGTTCAGCATCCCGAGCTGCGACTGATTGAAGCCGCGTTGCCGATGCAACAAGTCGGCGATCGGCCCGATCACATCGTCTTCGTAGTAACTGCTGGACACGGCGATGGCCGCCAGCGCCAGCACCCACCAGCGCATCGACGCGGAACCGCGGCTCGGGCTCACCGGAAGCGTGCGCCTTGCCGGGCCAATTCCTGTTGTACCGCGCCCATGTTCAACTGATCGAATGCTTCATGGCGCTGCAAGGAGACGGCAGCGGCGACGCCGGCGCCCTGTCCGCTGACCGCGCAACACATCATGTTGCGCGCGGACGCATGGGAAATCTTGTCGCCGCCGATGCACCTGCCGGCAACCAAAAGATTGCCGACGCCTTTGGGAACCAGGGCTCGATAGGGCACCTGCCAATAGCGCCCGGTGGTGGGCAGGATCAGCACGCCGTAGCCGTCGATGAATTCCGGGAAGATGCCGATGGCGTCGTCGAACCGGGCTTGCTCACGCACATCCTGGCCGGTGAGATTGTAGAGTGCATCGATCTTGCGGGTGTCGCGGATGCCAAGCGTCATGCCGAAGTTGCGCAACTTGGCGTCCTCGCAGCCCGGCATGAATCCGCGCAATGCTTCAAGGGCGTAAATCGCCTCGCGCCGGCCACGCATCTCTCCGGTTGTCAGGTCATTCGGATCGGTGCCGTCGATTTGCGGCAGGTGCACCAAGTTGAGGTAGGTCAGGTCCCCCTGATCCGACACCGACCCCCAGGTGCCGGCGATGGTACTCAAGCTCGCCGGGATGATGCCGGCCGCGAGCGCCTTTTGAAACGGTTTGCGCAAAAAGGGAGAGAACAGCTTGTCTTCCTTCCCGGTGGTTTCATAGTCCCACTCGTTATTGCCGGCCCAATCCGCATAGGTCTGCGGATCGGCCTTGACGGCCTCGATGAAGCGCTGCTTGTTGACGCCGCTCATCGAGAACATCACGGACGCCGACATCATCTCGTTCTTGGGAAGCTTGTGGAAGGGAGCGCCGGCGCGGCTGGCAATGTCGGCATCCCCGGTCGCATCGATCACACGCTTGGCCAGCATTGCCTCGCGGCCCGCCTTGCTCTCGACGATCACGCCGGCAATGGCGCCGTTTTCCATGATGGGCGCGACACACAGCCGGTGCAGCAGCGGCGTGATGCCGGCTTCTTGCACCAGCACATCCGCAACCCACTTGAACATTTCCGCATCGAGAGCATGGCTCAAGGACTGCGGTTCAGGCATCGCGGCACCCATCTGCGCGGCGCGCCTCTCCATTTCAATGCCGATGCCTTCGGCGTCGACCGTATGCTCGTGGCGATACCAGGCGAAGCCCTCGACGCCGACCTGGGTGATGTTGCCGCCGAAACAACCGTTGCGGTCGATGAGCGCGGTACGGGCTCCGGCCCGCGCGGCCGCGAGTGCCGCTGCGAGACCGCCGGGTCCGCTGCCCACGACCAGCACGTCGGTTTCCAGCACCACATCGAGCGAGCGTGCCGCTTCATTGATCTTTTTCATGTCCGCCGTGCGCCGGCAAGCGCGCGAATGATTTCTGGCTCGCCGCACACGCCGAGAATCATGCCCTCCTCGGCGACCAATACCGGGTGACCTGAGTTCTGGCGCAACTGAATGATGGCCTGCAGCGACATCGAGGCGGGCGCGACCGCCAGCCCAGGCTCCTTGAAAGCAATGTCTACCTCGTCGCGAATGTAGCGCAGCGTGTGGGCGATGCCGTCGAGCGTCAGACTCAGAGCGTGGCCGGTGGAATTCAGCGATAGTTGGTAGCGCCGGCCCGGGTCCAGCCACACTTCTGTGCCATCCCCGGCCAAGTGCGCTCGCCGCTGCATCACCATGCCGCCGGTCAGCACGGTGAGAGGATTCATGTGCAGGACGAATTCGGCGACGTAGCCGTTGGCGGGCGTGAGCACGATTTCCTCGGCCGTGCCGGTCTGAATGATGCGTCCGTTTTGCATGATCGAGATCCGGTCACCGAGCCTCAAGGCCTCGTCCAGGTCATGGCTGACGAACAATATGGTTTTCTTCACACGCGCCTGCAGCTCGAGCAACTCATCCTGCAATTTGGCGCGGATCAGCGGATCCAAGGCCGAAAAAGGTTCGTCCATCAGCAGAATATCGGCATCGGTGGCAAATGCCCGCGCCAAACCGACGCGCTGCTGCATGCCGCCGGACAACTCCCCGACATGGCGTTCCGCCCACTGCGTCAGTCCGACAAGCTCGAGTTTCTCATCGACGATGGCCCTTCGCGCAAGCTTGGAATCACCGCGCAGCTCCAGTCCAAATCCGACGTTTTCCCGCACCGTGCGCCAGGGCAGCAGACCGAACTGCTGAAATACCATGGCAACCTTTTCGCGCCGCAGCCGACGCAACTGCTTAGGATCGCAGTGTGCGACGTCGGTGGAGAATTCGCCGTCGCGCACCAGCACGGAGCCGCGGGTCACCGTATTCAATCCATTTGCCGCGCGCAACAATGTCGACTTACCCGACCCGGACAGTCCCATGAGCACCGAAATGTCCCCGCGAGCCACGTTAAGGTTGGCGCCTGCCACGCCCACGATCGCGCCGAACTTATCCTGGATTTCCGCGCGGGTTCCTCCGGCATCCAAGGCGCTCAATGCATCGCGCAAGGTCTTGCGCCCAGGGTTGCCGGGCTTGCAGAACAGAATGTCCACGGCTTGGAAGTCGAGCGCAGAATCGGCCGCAGTCATTGCGAGGTGTCCCGTTCCTTCGGCCTGCTGACGCGATCCAGGATGATCGCGAGCAGCACGATGGTAAAACCCGCCTCAAAACCGGTGCCGACCTGGACGGAGTTCAAGGCCCGCACCACCGGAACGCCGAGACCGCCGGCGCCGACCAGGGCTGCGATCACCACCATCGACAGGCTCAGCATGATGCACTGGGTGATTCCGGCGATGATGGTCGACGCCGCACTGGGCAGTTCAACCTTCCACAGCAGTTGCATGGGAGTCGCTCCGAACGCCTCGCCCGCTTCAATGAGAGGCCGCGGAACCGACGATATCCCCAAGTGCGTGAGGCGAATGGGCGCCGGCAAGGCAAAGATGACCGTCGAGATCAATCCGGGGACCACCCCTAAGCCGAACAACACCAGGGTGGGGATCAGGTAGACGAATGTCGGCAATGTCTGCATCAGATCAAGGACGGGGCGAAGCGCCGCGAACAGCCGGGGTCGATGCGCCGCTGCAATGCCCAAGGGAATACCCATCGCGGCGGAGGCCACGGTCGCCACCACGACCAGTGCCAGAGTCTCCAAGGTGGCTGCCCAGTAGCCCTGATTCAATATAAACAACAGCGCCGCGGCAACAAAAGCGGCGAGCGGCAGCGAGCGGCGCAGTCCCCACGCGAGGATGGCCGCGGCCACGATCAATGCCGGCGCGGGCAGTGCGCGCAGCGCGGCGTTCACGGCGTCGACCGTCCCCCGAATCGCAATCGAGATGCCGTCGAACAGATACGTGCCGTGCGCTTTGACATAGTCGATGGCGACCGCCATGGCATCGCCCACCGGGATCTTATGGCCGGTGACCCACTGTTCGAAGCCGGAGGCGCGCGGCAATACCGCGGAGTGTGACAATGCCGTCAAGGCCGGGCGGCCGTCAAAGGTCAGGACACCATCCAGCCACGTGTTCATGACGCCGGCATTTGCCCTCAGCCACCCGGCGGCCGCGAGATCCGCCGGCTCATGTCGATCCAAGATTGCCGCCATCATCTCGCTCTCACCCCGCAGGGTGAACTTCAGATTGTTGAGCAGCCGGCCGACGTTTGGGCAGGCGTCCGCGTAGCCTTTGCGCGTCACCGTGTAGATCGTGGCGCCGCCATAGTCGGGCCCGAACACCTCGTCTCCCCCCGACAGATATTTCAAATCGAACCGCATGTTCATCGGATGCGGCTCCCAGGCTAGAAACACGACGGGCTGCCGGCTGTGCACGGCGCGCTCGACCTGCGCCAGCATTCCCTGCTCACTGGATTCGATCAATTTGAACCCGCCGAGATTGAACAAATTCTCCTTGAGCATCTTCAGCACCAGCCGATTGCCGTCGTTGCCGGGCTCGATGCCATAGATCGAATTGTTGAGCGTCGGCGCGAAGCGCTGAATGTCCTTGAAGTCGTGCAGGCCTGAGGCGAAGGTATAGGCGGGGACCGCCAGGGTATATTTGGCGCCGAGCAGGTTCACGCCGATCACGGCCACCGACCCATCCTCAAGGTATCGACCGATGTCGGCTGTTTGCATTGGCATCCAATTACCGAGAAAAACGTCGATATCCTTATTCTGGAGGGAGGCGAAGGTGACGGGCACCGACAGCACGGTGATCGCGGGGGAATAGCCGATCGAGCGCAGCACTTGGACGGTCAGGGCGGTGGTCGCCGTCACATCGGTCCAGCCCACGTCGGCGAAGCGCACCGTTTGGCAACCGGGCGGGTCAGCCGTCGGCGCCGGCAGGGCGGCGGCGCTCGCGCACAGCGCGATGATCCCGAACAGGCCGCGCAGAAGCCGGATCCTCGAAATCGCAGTGGATTCAAGGGGGTTGACCGTACGGCCCAGCCGGCGGCATGATTGAAGCCGCGATTGCGGCTTTGAATGATCGTTTAACAGGACTCGGCTACAGTTCACCAATGTATCCCTAATACCTGAAATTTAAAGTATAAATTAATCCGATCCCTATCTTAGGCACATCTGTCATGGCACGTCCACAAAGCTCCACGCCGGTCGTAAGGCTGCAAAATTGAACAATCAATCAATGGTGCCAGACGACACGTATTCCGAGCCAATCGAAGAGATGCGGCGCCGCGAGTTGGTGGAGGTCACGATCGATAGCCTAGCGGAAGTCGGCTTCGTGGGCACGACGCTCGCGCAAATCGCGGCCCGCGCCGGCGTATCGCCGGGTCTGGTGGCGCATTACTTCGACGACAAGGATGGGTTGCTCGACGCCGCGTTCCGATCGCTGGCGCGTCGTGTCGGCAGCCAGGTGCGTGCGCGCTTGCGCCTGGTTGCGACAGCGCGTGGCAGGATCCAGGCGGTGATCGATGCCAATCTTGCGCCGGAAGAATTTGATCAACGCACCGGCAGCGCGTGGCTGGCGTTTTGGGGTCAAGTGTTGCATGTCGAGCGCCTGAAGCGGATTCAATCGGTGTATCAGCGCCGTACGCTGTCGACGCTGCGAAACTCCTTGCTCAAGCTGGTTGCGCCCGATGAGGCGCACAGCCTCGCCGCGATGATCGCCGCCATGATCGACGGCGTGTGGCTCAGAGCCGCCTTGTCGGGTTGGCGCGAAGCCGACAGCGAGAGCGCGAGGGCGATGTTGACGGCATTCGTCGATGGACGGCTCCTGCAGTCCGGGCGTACCGGCAAGGCGGCCGTTGAGGCGGAGACGCCTGTTTCGAGCCCAGCCCCCGGTCAGCGATTCGCTTCGATCAATCCCGCAACCGGTGAGATCCTAGGCCAGTTCACCGTATCGGGCGCGGCGCAGGTCAACTCGGCCGTGGCCGCCGCCGTGCACGCCCAATCAATCTGGGCCGCCAAGACCCCCGCCGAACGCGGCCGAATTCTGCGCCGGACCGCGGACCTACTGCGATCGCGCAATGACGAACTGGCAGAGCTGGAAACCAAAGACACGGGAAAGCCGATTCAGGAAACGCGCGCCGTCGATGTTGCCTCCGGAGCGGATTGCTTCGAGTATTTCGCGGGCATCGCGCAGACCCTGAGCGGCGAGCACATCGATCTCGGGCCGCAGGCCTTTGGCTACACGCGGCGCGAGCCCTTGGGCGTCGTCGCCGGCATCGGCGCTTGGAATTACCCGCTGCAAATTGCATGCTGGAAGGCGGCGCCGGCGCTTGCCTGCGGCAATGCGATGATTTTCAAGCCCGCCGAATTGACGCCGTTCACGGCGGTCAAGCTGCAGGAAATCCTGGCGGAGGCGGGTGCGCCGCCCGGCATTTTTCAGGTCGTGCAGGGCTTCGCCGAGACGGGCAGGTTGTTGACGGCTCACCGCGACATTCGCAAGGTATCCTTGACGGGCGAGGTGGGCACCGGCAAAGCCGTGATGCGCGATGCCGCCCGCACGCTGAAAAGCGTGACGCTGGAATTGGGCGGCAAGTCGCCGCTGATCGTATTCGATGACGCCAACATCGATAACGCCGTTTCCGGCGCCCTGTTGGCAAACTTTTATTCGTCCGGCCAGGTTTGTTCCAACGCCACGCGCGTCTTCGTGCACCGATCGATCAAGGCAGCGTTTCTGGAGCGGCTCTTGAGACGCGTGAACGCCATGCGGATCGGCGATCCGATGAATCCGGAAACGCAAGTCGGCGCGCTGATATCCGAAGAGCACATGCATAAGGTGCTAGGCTACATCGCGCGCGGGCGCGCCGAGGGCGCCCGCATTCTCACGGGCGGCATGCGCGTGACCCGGGGCGAACTCGCCAAGGGCTGCTTCGTCGCGCCCACGGTATTCGACAATTGTCGCGATGACATGACGATCGTGCGCGAGGAGATATTCGGGCCTGTCATGGCGGTGCTGGAGTTCGAGGACGAAGCGCAGGTCATCGCCCGCGCCAATGCCACCGAGTTTGGCTTGGCCGCCGGTGTTTTCACCAACGATTTGACGCGCGGCCACCGGGTCATCGCCTGCCTGCAGGCGGGGACCTGCTGGATCAACCATTACAATGTCACGCCGGTCGAATTGCCCTTCGGGGGTGTGAAACTCTCCGGCTTGGGCCGTGAAAATGGCCGCGCGGCGCTGGAGCACTACTCGCAGTTGAAGAGCGTCTACGTGGCGATGGGCAACATCGACGCGCCGTATTGATGGACCCACGCGAGGAAACCTTTGATTTCGTGATCGTCGGCGCAGGGTCGGCCGGCTGCGTGCTCGCCAATCGCCTGAGTGCGGACCCGGGCAACAAGGTGCTGCTGTTGGAGTACGGCGGCTCCGATCGATCGATTTTCATTCAAATGCCATCGGCCCTGTCGATACCGATGAACATGCCCAAGTACAATTGGTTCTATCACACGGATCCTGAAGCGCACTTGAACGGTCGGCGCATGCACACGCCGCGCGGCAAGGTTCTGGGCGGATCCTCGTCCATCAATGGTCTGGTCTACATCCGCGGCAACCCGGCGGACTTCGAGCAGTGGCAGGCGGGCGGAGCGAGCGGCTGGGGCTATGCCGACGTCTTGCCGTATTTCAAGCGCGCGGAGCGGCGCGACGAGGGTGGCGATCGCTATCGTGGCGCGGCCGGCCAGTTGCGCACCCGTTACGGCACCATCAGCAACCCGCTGCACGCCGTCTGGCTGGAGGCCGCCGCCGAGGCCGGCTATCCGCGCAGCAGCGACGTGAATGGCTTTCAGCAAGAGGGCTTTGGGCGCATGGACATGACCGTGGGCGGCGGGCGGCGCTGGAGCGCCGCGAACGCCTACTTGAGGCCCGTCATGCACCGCTCGAATTTGAAAGTGATCACGCATGCATTGGCGACCCGTATCGCCTTCGACGGCAAACGCGCCGCGGCGCTCGAATATCGGCACGACGGCGCAGCGCGCCGCGTGCGGGTGGCCCGCGAGTTGATTGTGAGCGGCGGCCCGATCAACTCGCCGCAGTTGCTGAAGCTCTCGGGCGTGGGTCCCGAGGCCGAACTTCGCGAGCAGGGCATCCCGGTGGTCCAGCATCTGGCGGGCGTCGGCGAGAATCTGCAGGATCATCTGGAGTTTTATTTCCAAGTCGCCTGCCGGGAGCCGATTACCCTGTATTCTTCGATCAATGTCTTGAGCCGCGCGATGATCGGTGCCCGCTGGCTGCTGCGCAAGGATGGTCTCGGCGCCACCAATCATTTCGAGACCTGCGGCTTCATCCGCAGCCGCCCGGGCATCCCGTATCCGGACATCCAATATCACTTTCTGCCCATGGCGGTGGCCTATGACGGTTCAAGTTTGGCGCAGGAGCACGGCTTCCAGGCACACGTGGGCCCCATGCGCTCCAAGAGCCGCGGTTGGGTGCGCTTGCGCTCGCGCGAACCGCTCGATAAGCCGCGCATTCTGTTCAACTACATGAGCGATCCCGACGACTGGGTAGACATGCGCGCCTGCGTGCGCTTGACGCGCGAAATTTTCGCGCAGCGCGCCTTTGACCGCTACCGGGGCCGCGAGCTACAACCGGGCGAAGCCGTGCAAAGCGATGCGCAGATCGACGCCTTCATCCGCGACAAGGTCGAAAGCGCGTTCCATCCGTCGTGTTCCTGCAAGATGGGCGCGACGGAGGATGTCATGGCCGTGGTGGACCCCGAGACCCGGGTGCGCGGCCTGGAGCGGCTGCGCGTGGTGGACTCCTCGATCATGCCCAGCGTGACGACCGGCAATTTGAACGCGCCCACCATCATGCTGGCGGAGAAGGCAGCCGATCACATTCTCGGGCGCGGCCTGTTGCCGGCCGAGGACGCGCCTTTCTATCGGGCATCGAACTGGAACACGGCCCAGCGCTAGTACATCGCGGCATCGTCGGCAACCGCGGGATCGTCAGAAACCGCGGGATCGTCAGAACTTGTAATTAAATGACATGCCGATGATCCGTGGCCGCAGCGGCGTTTGCGCGACGATAAATTGATCGGTGCTGGTAAAGGTGCTGGTGTGCGAATTGCTCAGGTTCTCGGCGAACACGTTCACGACCCAGGGATCCCTGGCCACACCGAGCGACGCGTCGAAGGTCGTATTCGCGGGAATCTCGAAGCGCAACCGGCCGGTCGTGATGCCGGCCACATCGATCGACGGATTCGAGCCGGCCTGGGTGAATGAATGACCGGTGTGGGCGGCGCCGAATTGAACGTAGGGTTTGTACGCTGCGATGTTCCAATCGTAGCGCGCGCGCAGGCTGAACTGGACGGGCGGAGAATTCGCGCTCGGCGCGCCGATGGGGCCGAACGGGTTGGTCACCGCGGTGCAATTCGCGCCGGTGCTGTCGCAGTTCTGCGTGATCGGTTTGCCGAAGTTGTTGCTCAGCGGATTGTTGTCGATCAGCGCCGGTGAATTGGTTTGCCGGCTATGATTCCAGGATGCCGCGCTTTGCAGCGTCAGGCCGCTGATGACCCGCACGACCAAGGATGTCTCCCAACCCGTGATGAGGAAATTCTGGCCGTTGGTATTATAGAAAATATTGCCGACCAGGCCGGGGTCGAAGAACGCGACCTGAACATTGTCCCAGTTCTCCCGGTAGTACGCACCGTTCCATTGCACGCGATGATCGAACCATTCAGTCTTCCAGCCGATCTCCTTGTTGGTCAATTGATCGGATGTGTAGGAGCTGGGCAGCAAGTATTGAGGCTTCTTATCGGTGCCGAACGCATGTGGCGCACCGCCGTTCTGGTTGAAGCCGCCGGGGCGAAAGCCCTGCGAGTACGTGGCATACACCATGGCATCGGGCGTGACGTGCCATGTGATGTTTCCCCTGCTCTTGAAACCGGACTCGGTGTCATGCAGTTTCTGGGCGTTGAGGTTGAAATTATCAGCGAGACAACCGGCGGCCGGCGCTCCCTGTTCGAAACAGAAAAAGCTGCCCGAAACGCTGCCCACCGAGGAGTTCGCGAAGCGGAAGTGGCGCGTGCCGGCGGTAATGGTCAACACCTTCGGGATGATGTCGAAGTCCACCGAGGCAAAAAACGCCGTCTGTTTGGTCTCGCGCAGCGTGTCCTGATAGAACGAGGTCGTGGCGCCCTGGATGCCGGGATTCACGACGGTGGCACCCGGCGAGGTGCCGATGTTCGTAAAGCAGCCGGCGTTGCCTCCCGTTCCCGCCGGATCATTCGTCGTACACGAGGGAACGGTCTTGTATTGCCAGCCGGTCTGGTCGAACAGCTTGTTGTCCTCCCAGTAAGCGCCGACGATCGCGCGCAAACGCCAGTCGTCAGGCGTGCTCAAGCGAAACTCATGTTGCTGGTGCGTGTTGCGCTCGTTCGAGTGCCACGTGGCGCTCGGCGAGTAGCAGGTGGCGTTGGGGTTGCCTGCGGCCCCCGAACCAGCGCCAAAGCACTGATAGTAGTCGGCATAGAAACCGCGCGCGTAGTTGGTGTAGTCACCCTCCTGCTGCACATTGCGCACCAGGTAGCCGCCGGTGTAGACGGCCCTTAGGTCGCCGAATTTTCCATTCAACGTCCACGCTGTGTTTTCGAACTTGTCTTTGTCGTAGGAAGGGTTGAACAGCGTGACTTGCAGGGGCTGCAACGGCGCGCCATCGGAGGCAGTGGGCTGCTGGTAGAACACCCCTTCCGTATTCAAGTTCTGGTAGGACTGCGTGACCAGAAAGTCCCAGTCGTCGGTGAACTTGTAGAGCGCTTCGGCGCGAATTCCTTGGTACCTGACCGGGTTGATGGCCCGCGACGCCAAAGCGGCATTGTTGATGGAGGGACTTCCCGGCGGCACGCAAAAACCATTGTTCGGCAACCCGTCCGGGCACGCGCCGGCGGCCGATGCCGCATAGTTTGCGTAGTGAATGCCGATGTCGGTGTTCTTGCGGGTGAAGGTCGCCGGCACATTGTCGATGTAGCCGCCACGATGGTCGTCGTAGATCACCGCGCGCACCGCCATCGTGCCGGGGATCAGCGGCACGTTCAAAACCGCGGTCACATTGGCATTCGGATCGCCGTGTGCGGTGACGCCGTAGCCGGCGTTGACATTTCCCTCGGTGACGTTGAGCTTCGGTGCATTCGTGATGTAGCGGATGGCACCGGCCTCGGCACCGGAACCGAACAACGTGCCCTGCGGACCCTCCAGCACCTCGATACGATCGATGTCCGCCGCGTAGATATCCAGATTGCGGTTCGGCAGCTGGCCGGACTGATTGTCGAAATAGATGGCGACATTGGGATACAGGCCGGTCGAACCGCTGCCCTGGCTGGGCTGCGCGCCGGCACTCAAGCCGCGCATGAAGATCTCATTCTGTCCCGGGCCGTTGTTCGCCGAGGTGACGTTCGGCAAGTATTTGATGTAGTCGTCGAACGTCGAAATATTGAGTTGCTGCAAGGCCTGGCCGGTAAAGGCCTGCATCGCGATCGGCACGTCCTGCATGCTCTGCGATCGGCGTGTTGCGGTGACGGTGATCTCCTGGAGCGCGTCCGAATTGACCTCGGTGCTGCCGGCCGCCTGGTCGGCTGCCGACGCGCCGAAAGAAACGCCGCCCAAAATGGATGCGATCGCTATCGAGAGCTTCGAGTTCATTGTCCATCCCCTCCAGAGTTTTTTTTGAGGTTGCCGCGAATCCCTCTAATCCCGCGTTGCGCCTTGAACGCGTTGCACCTTGAACTCGTTGCGCCTTGAACGCGTTGAACGTGCAATCAATCATGGCCAAGTGTCGCCTGGGCCTATCTTGTCTCATGCTCAGATCGGACGCAACGAAAACATACGAGGCAATTAATATATTGAATAACAAGGGCTAATCGTATTTATCTCGACAAATGGGAGTAACCTGGCGCGGCCAATGACATTGAACAGCCGTTTAAGGCGCTCCGGAAAACTCGCGCCCGATCTCGCCGAGCAGGCCTTGCACATAGCTTTGGAACGAGCGCCACACCTCGACGTGAAATGCATCCGGCGCCGTACGCCAAAGCACGATCTCCGCTTTGGCGAGCACCGTGCGCGTGCACATGTGAACGGGAAACTCGCGGGCATCCAAATCGAGCGGACACGCTCCGGCGAGAATGGTCGCGGCATGCGGACCGAAGATTTCCAGGGCCACCTGCCGATGGGACACATCCACCAGAGAGTGGGCGTGGGTTGCAAGGGCGCTCTCAAGCTCTGCGATGGGCAGCGCGATGTCGCGCGATGCTTGCCACAAGAGGTGTTCGTCCGGCCCGAGCCACAGAGTGGAGCGCTCGCCGAGCGTTTGCGCGCGGCAAGCCTCTTCCGAGAACGGCACGCCCCAGACTGCGGCCGCGGCGCTGCGCGCCGCCGCTGCGCCTTGCAGGATCAGCCGGGAACCCGGCGGCTTCACACGCATCCACGCGGCCTCAAGCATTGACGCGCACGCCTTCTGGATCGTAAAACACGGGCGAACTGACTTCGACTTCGATGTCGCCCTGAGGCTGGGTCACGTACAACGTCGCACCCATCCGCGCCCGCCCGCCGGCAATCATCGCCAAGGCAATGGGAAAACCGACCGTCGAGGCGGCATAGGAAGAAGTCACGTGGCCGATGAGCCGCATGGGGGGGCGCTGCGCCGGCTGCTCGCAGACTTGCGCGCCTTCGTCGAGGACGCTGCGCCCGTCCTTGGGCTTCAGACCCACCAATTGCTTGCGGTCCGCGCGCCTCATCGCGGGCCGCTGCAGCGAACGCAGTCCGACGAAATCGGTCTTATTTTTGCCGATGGCCCAGGACAGTCCGGCATCGTCCGGCGTGGCGGTGCCGTCGGTCTCTTGTCCGACGATGATGTAGCCTTTCTCGGCGCGCAGCACGTGCATTGCTTCGGTGCCGTACGGCGTGATGCCGAACGCGGCACCCGCAGCGTACAGGGCCTCCCAAACTTCAAGTCCGTGCTCCGACGGCACATTGATTTCGAAGCCCAGTTCGCCGCTGAAGCTCACGCGGAACAACAGCATGGGCAGGTTGAAGATTTTTCCGCGCGCAACGCTCATGTGGGGAAAGGCTTTTGCGGTGATGTCGATGCCTTCGATGAGCGGTTCAAGCACCTTGCGCGCATTCGGCCCTTGAACGGCAATGACGGCCCACTGCTCGGTGGTCGATGTAAGCCACACCTTGAGTTGCGGCCACTCGGTCTGTCGATAGTCCTCCATCAGCGCCAACACCCGCGGCGCACCGCCCGTGGTGGTGGTCACGTGAAAGCGATCCGCCGCGAGACGCGCGACGACGCCGTCGTCGTACACGAATCCGTCCTCACGCAGCAGGATTCCGTAGCGAGTGCGTCCCACGCCGAGATTGGTCCAGTTATTGACGTACAGACGGTTCATGAACTCGGCCGCATCCGGTCCGGCCACTTCGATTTTGCCCAGCGTCGAAGCATCGAACATGCCGACGCTGTCGCGCACCGCGCGGCATTCGCGTGCCACCGCCGCGTGCATGCTCTCGCCGCGGCGCGGGAAGTAATGCGCGCGCTTCCACAGTCCGACATTTTCGAACGGCGCGCCTTGCGCCTGCGCCCAGGCGTGCGTGGGTGTGGTGCGAATCGGATCGAACAATTCCTTGCGCGACACTCCGGCAAAACTGCCGAAGCTGACGGGTGTGTAGGGCATCCGGAATGTGGTCAGTCCCACCTGCGGGATGGGCCTGTTCAGCTTCGCGGCCACGATGGCCATCGCGTTCAAGTTCGAGGTCTTGCCCTGGTCGGTCGCCATGCCCGTGGTCGTGTAGCGCTTGACGTGCTCGATGGAGTGAAAGCCTTCGCGGGTCGCGAGCTCCAGATCGCGCGTGGTGACATCGTGCTGCCAATCGACGAAGCTCTTCCCGCGCGATGAGCCGCCGGGCAGGGCGCCCAGATAGGAATCATGCCGCCGTTTCGGTACCGATTTGAGCGGCCGATCCAATTCAAGGACCTGCGCCGCGGCCTGCGCGCCGTCCGCCAGGACCTGATCGAGTTCATAGATGCCGCGACACGCTCCGGCCGAGCGTTCAGCCTCGGCCGAGCGTCCGGGAACAAAGGCTTTGAGCGCGTCGCTCCAGTCGAGCTGGCCGCGAGACTGGGAGAACAGGTGAACGCTCGGTGTGTAGCCGCCGGACATGAGCAGGGTATCGCAGGCAACGTGCCGCCGCTTCACGCGCGAACCGTTTTGCGCGACGCCCAGGGTCACGCCGCTGACGCGGCTGTCGCCGCGGGTGTCCAACACCGTGGACTGCGCAGTGACGGCAATTCCGGCGTCGCGCGCCGCCGCCGCCAGGGGTCCTTCGATGCTGCCTCGGACATCGGCAATGGCCGCAATCTCGACGCCCGCGGCTTTGAGATCCAGCGCGGTCCGATAGGCGTCGTCATCGCAGGTGACGATGACCGCCTTGGAACCGACGCGAACGCCGTAGCGATGCAAGTACGTGTGCGCCGCCCCGGCGAGCATCACGCCCGGTTTGTCGTTGCCGGGAAAAATCAGCGGCCGCTCCAGCGCGCCGGTGGCGAGCAGCACATGGCGAGCGCGTACCTGCCAGAGCCGCTCCCGGGGCAAATGATCCGGCGCAACGTCCAGATGGTCGGTCAGCCGCTCATTCAGGCCGATGAGGTTGTGCGGAAAGTACCCAAAGGCGGTCGTTCTCGGCAGCAGCGTCACCCGCGCGCTCGCTTTCAGCCGCGTCACAGCCCCCTTCAGCCACTCCGAGCAACGCTGGCCTTCGATGCCGACCGCCGGATCCGACAAGAGACTGCCGCCGAGTTCAGCTTGTTCGTCGCAGACGATGACACGCGCGCCCGCATCGGCCGCGGTGAGCGCGGCGGAAAGGCCTGCAGGGCCCGCACCCACCACGAGAACATCACAGTGCGCGTAGCGCTGTGCGTAGCGGTCCGGATCGGGAAGCGTAGGCGCCCGGCCTAAGCCCGCGGCACGGCGAATCAAGGGTTCGTACACGGATTTCCAGGCGCCGCGCGGCCACATGAAGGTCTTGTAGTAGAAGCCCGCCGGAAAGAACCGCGACAGCACATCGTTGATCCGGCCGACATCGAATTGCAGGGAAGGCCAGCGATTCTGGCTGTGGGCGTGCAGGTTGCGGTACAGCTCAACTTGGGTCGCGCGCAGGTTTGGCGTGATGCGCGCGGCGTCGCGGCCGACGGTGACGAGCGCGTTCGGCTCTTCGGCGCCGGCCGAAAAAATCCCGCGCGGCCGATGATATTTGAACGAACGTCCGACCAGATGCACCCCGTTGGCGAGCAGCGCGGAGGCCAGCGTATCGCCGCGATAGCCCTGATAGGTTCGGCCGTCGAAGGCGAAGGATAGGAGCTCGTTGCGGTCGATGCGCCCGCCCACGGGGGTTCGAAACTTCATGGCTTGGGCTCGCCGCGCTTGTACACGGCGACGAAGCGATCGGTGGTGGTGTCGCGCAGCGCGTTGAAGAACTGTCCGCAGCCGCGCGCATGGCGCCAGCGTTCGGCGTGGACGCCCTTCACGTTCTCACGCATGTACAGAAAGCGCGTCCAGGTCTCATCATCGACTTGAGCCGGGGGCTCCGGGCGGATCAAGTGGGCTTCGCCGCCGTGAGTGAATTCCAGTTCCGGGCGCTCGCCGCAGTAGGGGCAGGGGATGAGCAGCATCAGTGGGCGACCGCGGCCGCCGCCGCCTCGTCGATGAGATTGCCGTCGCGAAAGCGCTCGATGGTGAAGGGCGCGTTGATGGGATGCGGCTCGTCGCGCGCGATGGTCCACGCGAACAGATGCGCCGAGCCGGGAGTCGCCTTGAATCCGCCGGTGCCCCAGCCGCAATTGACATACAGCCCGGGCACCGGTGTCTTGGCGACGATGGGAGAGCGGTCCGGCGTCACATCGACGATGCCGCCCCAATTGCGCAGCATGCGCAAGCGGCGAAATTGCGGAAACAATTCGCAAATTGCGTCCAGCGTGTGCATGTTGATGTGCAATGCGCCCCGCTGCGTATAAGAAGTATAGGCATCGGTGCCGGCGCCGATCACCAGTTCGCCCTTGTCGGATTGACTGATATAGGCATGAATGGTGTTCGACATCACGACACAGGGAAAGACCGGCTTGACGGGTTCGGATACCAGCGCCTGCAACGGATAGCTTTCGAGCGGCAGTTGCACGCCGGCCATGCGCATGACCACGCTGGTGTGACCCGCGGCGCACACGCCGACCTTGGGCGCTTGGATGTAGCCGCGCGAGGTCTCGACGCCCTCCACCGCGCCGCCGGCAGCGCGGCGGATGCCCGTTACTTCGCAGTTTTCGATGACGTCCACACCCAGGGCATCGGCGGCGCGCGCATAGCCCCACGCCACCGCATCGTGGCGCGCGGTGCCGCCACGCCGCTGCAGCGCCGCGCCGAGCACCGGATAGCGAATGTCGGCGGCGATGTTGAGAGGCGGACAGAAAGCCTTGGCTTGTTCCGGTTCGAGCCATTCATTGTCCACGCCGTTGCAGCGGTTGGCATGCACATGGCGTTTGATCACCTGAATGTCGTGCAGCGTGTGCGCCAGCATCATGACGCCGCGCTGCGAGAACATCATGTTGTAGTTCAAGGCGCCGGACAATTCCTCCCAAAGCTTGAGCGAATGATCGTAGATGGCGGCACTTTCATCGAACAAATAATTGGATCGGATGATGGTCGTGTTGCGCCCGGTGTTGCCGCCGCCGATCCAGCCTTTTTCGAGCACGGCGATGTTTCGCAAGCCGTGCTCCTGCGCCAAGTAATAGGCCGTCCCCAATCCGTGCCCGCCGCCGCCGACGATGAGGGCATCGTATTGTGCCTTGGGCTCAGGCTTGCGCCATTGCTGCTGCCAGCTGCGGTGGCCCGACAGGCCGCGCCAGAAGAGCGACAGCGCTGAAAAGGCTTGCTTGCGCATGATGGGCGCTTAAGAGCGCAGATCCTTGTTTTCCGGATCATAGGGCGAATCGGTCAGCACCGTCGCACGGCGCCTCTCGCCCAGGATCTCGATTTGAAGATCGCTGCCCAGCGCGGCATGCTCGGGGCGAACATAGCCCAACCCCAAGCTCTTCTCGAGTGCGTGTCCGTAGCCGCCGGCGGTCGCGCGGCCGATGATGTTCCCCTCCACATCGAACAGCGGCTCGTTGCCGAGCGCATCGGCGTCGGTGACATCGTGCACCTCGAAGGTGACGAATCGATGCGGCACGCCCTTGGCCAACTGGGCCTCCAGGGCGCTCTTGCCCGTGAATGCGCCCTTGTTCATGCGCACGAAGCGGTCCAGGCCCGCCTCGAAGGGCGAGTAATCCGGCGTCAGGTCGCTGCCCCACATGCGATAGGATTTTTCGATGCGCAGCGATTCCATGGCGCGCATGCCCGCCATGCCGATGCCGAATTCGGCGCCGGCTGCGAACAGGGCATCGAACAAGTGATGCGCATATTCTATCGGAAAGTGCAGCTCCCAGCCCAGAGCGCCCACGAAGTTCACCCGCAGCAGGTAGACATCGGTGGCCAGCCCGACCTCGCACACCTGAGCGGTGAGCCAGGGGAAGGAGGCATTGTCCAAGGGGGCATCCACCAACTTGGCCAGCACCTCGCGCGATCGGGGACCCGCCACCACGAAGCAGCCGCGCGACATGGTGATGTTGCGCAGCACGACGCTGCCGTCGGCCGGCAAGGTTTGCTGCAAATAGTCGCTGTCGTAGCGTTCCGCGGCCCCTGCGCTCACGACATAGAAATGTTGATCGCCGATTTTGGTGAGGGTGAATTCGGAGCGAATGCCGCCGCGGCGGGTGAGCGCGTGGCACAGCGACATGCGCCCGATCTTGGTGGGTACCTTGTTGGCCACCAGCGAATCCAGCCAGGCTTCCGCGCCGGGACCGCTCACGTCGTGCTTGGTGAAGGGGGTCAGATCGATGATGCCCACCTGTTTCCGGATTCGCAGCGCCTCGCGGCCCACGTGCGGGAAATAATTGGTGCGGCGGAAACTCCAGGCATCTTTCGGCGCTACCCCTACGGGTGCGAACCAGTTGGCGCGCTCCCAGCCGTAGCGCTGACCGAACACCGCGCCCATGCGCTGCAACTTGTCGTAGACCGGACTGGTTTTCGCCGGTCTGGCATCCGGCCGTTCCTCATCGGGATAGTGAATGACGAAGACATTGCGATAAGTTTCTTCGTTCTTTTGCATCACATAGCGCTTAGCTGTGTAGGGGCCATAGCGGCGCGGGTCCACCGCCATCATGTCGATGCCGGGTTCGCCCTCGGTGATCCATTCGGCGAGTTGCCAGCCCGAGCCGCCGGCCGCCGTGATGCCGAAGCTGTGCCCCTCGTTGAGCCACAGGTTGCGCGCACCCCATGCCGGGCCGATCAATGGGCTGCCGTCCGGGGTGTAGGCGATGGGGCCATTGACGATGTCCTTGATGCCGCAGGAGCTCAAAGAGGGGACGCGCCGCTGCGCGGCTTCCACGTGAGGCAGCAGCCGGTCCAGGTCGCCCTCGAACAAATTCTTGCCGAACCAATCGGGTACGCCGTCGGCGAAGCGCGCCGGCGCGCCGGCTTCGTAGGGACCCAGGATCCAGCCCAGGCGCTCTTCGCGTAAATAGTAGGAATGGTCCGACTCGCGCAGCACCGCGAGTTCGCGGCCGCCGGCCTTGCGGTAGGCCTTCAGCTCCTCCGATTCGTCGTACACGATGTATTGATGCTCGACGGGAATCGAGGGTACATTCAAGCCGAATAGGCGGCCGGTCTGCCGTGCATAGTTGCCGGTGGCGCAGACCACGTGCTCGGCGATGATATCGCCCCGGGTTGTCGTCAGGTGCCATTCGCCGGAGGGCGTGCGCTTGACCGCGGTGACTTCCGTTTGCTCGTGGATCTCGGCGCCGCGCGAGCGGGCGCCCTTGCGCAGCGCCATGGTCAGGTCCGCCGGCGCAATATGTCCGTCATCAGGATGATACAAGGCGCCCACGATGTTCGCGGTTGCGGCGCCATCGCCCGGTTCGAGCAGCGGCCAGATTTCCTTCACCTCTCGGGGTCCGATGATCTGGAAGGGCACACCGATGGTGTTGGCCGTGCCGCAGTACTTTTGATATTCATCCATGCGCGCAGCACAGGTGGCGAGCCGCAGATTGCCGGTGACATGGAAACCGACTTCCTGGCCCGTCTCCGCCGGAAGACGTTTGTAGAGATCCACCGAGTATTTGTGCAGCTGCCCGACGGTGTAGCTCATGTTGAACAGCGGCAACAAGCCGGCCGCATGCCAGGTCGAACCGGCGGTGAGTTCGGCGCGCTCGAGCAGCACCGCGTCCGTCCAGCCCTTCAATGCCAAATGGTATAGCGTGCTGACGCCGACCACCCCGCCGCCGATCACGACGACGCGGCAATGTGTCTTCACGTGATGATCTCCCAACGCAAATACGTCCGGCAGTGTAACCAGCCGAGAATCCGGCAACACGCCAATTGCGACGGTCCCTTATGGAAATGCGACCGATCGACTCCCATGGCATAATTCACCCGACGATCCGTCGACCAAAGATAAGGAGGAGCGCTTGGAGTCCCCGGCTGTGCTGCGCAAGTGCAGGTACGCGTTTTTGACGCTGCCCAACTATTCCTTGATCGCAGTGGCCAACGCCGTGGAGCCCTTGCGCATGGCCAATCGCCTCATGGGCAGGGACATCTACGAATGGTCCATGGTCAGCTTGGACGGGCTGCCCACAGAGGCCAGCAACGGACTGAACTTATCGCCGAGCGTGGCGCTGGAGAGCTTGGGTCGGGTGGACATAATCTTCGTTTGCGGCGGAGTCCACGTCCGTGAAGCGGTCTCGCCCCTGCTGTTGACCGCGCTGCGCCGGCTGGCCGACAAGAAAGTGGCGCTGGGCGGGTTGTGCACGGGTGGATATGCTCTCGCCAAGGCCGGTTTGCTGGACGACTTTCGCGCGACCATCCATTGGGAAAACCTCTCGGCATTGCGCGAGCAATTTCCGCGAGTGAGAATCAGCGACCAACTATTCACCATTGACCGGGACAGGCTGACCTGTTCGGGCGGCACGGCACCGCTTGACCTGATGCTGCACCTCATTCAATTGCGGCTTGGACGCCGGATCTCGCAGCTGGTGTCGGAACAATTCGTCCTCGACCGTGTCCGCAAGGATACCGACCGTCAGTACATCCCACTGCGTGCCCAGATCGGCGCTTCACATCGCGGCTTGATCCGCGTGGCGCAACTCATGGAAGAGAACATCGAGAGGCCGCTGCCGCTGGAATCCATAGCAAAATCCAGCGGATTGTCGCGCCGACAGATCGAGCGGCTCTTCAAGCGCGATTTGAATTGCGTGCCCAAGCGCTATTACTTGGAAATGCGGCTGCGGCGGGCGCGAGAGCTGCTGCTGCAAACGGCGATGCCGATCACGGATATCAGTGCTGCCTGCGGATTTCAATCGCCGCCGCATTTCTCGAAATGCTACCGCAACGAGTTTGGCTATCCGCCGAGTGCAGAGCGCAAGATTGAAGGCAGACCCGTGGTCAGCCCGGACAGCAGTGTCGCCGTCGCTGCGAACTGAAGCGCCGACTCAAGCTCACTGAAGATCAAGGGTACCTGTTCTCTACCACGTCTCGCACGAGATGCGTGTCGTAAACCAGGACGACAGACGCGATTCGGCCCGTTTCAGGATCGAAATTGAATACGTCGGCGCATTCAAACGCGACTTTCGAACCGTCTTTCAGCCGCCAGTCATAAAGGTAGTAGGCGACCGCGCGCATGTGTCCTTCGGCGCTGACCAGAACGTCATGCACGGTGAGTTCGCTGGCGCTCGACGCCGCTGCGACCTTCGCGATGTAGCTCCGCACCGGAATGCGGCCAAGGAAGGGTGACTGAACCCAGCCATTGGGCGTGAACAGCGCTCCGGCCTTGTCAGCATCATTTGCTTCAAGGGCTTCGAGGTACTTGCGCACAGCTCGCCGCATATGCCTCTCCTTTCCGACGGCCGAGGTAGGAGCTTAACGATCCGGGCACAACAAGGCAAAGGGCGGGTGGTGCGGGAATCCGGTATGTTATGCCGCGCAACGGAGCCGCACCGCGGCCGCGGCTGGGGACCAATGATGGGTGCGATAGATTCGGGAACGGGGCTGTGGCTCGGCCTCGACACCGGCGGTACGTTTACCGATGCCGTGCTGTTCGCAGACGGCCGAGGTGTCATCGCGTGCGCCAAGGCACTGACCACCCCTTGGGATCTTGCGATCGGCATCGGCCAAGCGATGGTCGCAGTGCTGGACCTGCTTCCGGCCGGTTCGAGCCGTAAGGACGTCAGTCTGGTTTCCGTGTCAACGACACTCGCCACCAATGCGGTCGTCGAGAATCGCTTCAGCCCGGTGTGCACCTTGCTGATCGGCTTCGATGACGCCATGGTCGAGCGCTCCGGCCTGCAGCGTCCCGGCGGCGGCGGCGTGGTGGTTCGCGTCCGGGGTGGCCACCTTGCTACCGGCGAGGAATCCTCGACCCTCGACGAAACCGCCGTAAGGTGCGCGGTTGCCGAGCACGAGTCGCGCATCGAGGCGTTCGCCGTCGCGGCGAATTTTTCCGTGCGCAATCCCGCGCACGAATTGCGCGCGCGCAAGCTGATTCGCGCATTGACGCCGAAGCCGGTGACGTGCGCGCACGAATTGAGCTCAAAGCTCGACGCCCCGCGGCGTGCACTCACGGCCGCGCTGAACGCACGCCTGACGCCGCAGATCCGCCATCTGATCGAGGCTTTGTCACGCGTGCTGACGCAGGAATCCATCGATGCGCCGCTCATGATCGTCAAAGGCGACGGCTCGTTGATGAAGGCCGAAATCGCGCTGGAATATCCGGTGGAGACCATTCTCTCGGGCCCCGCGGCCAGCGTGGTAGGAGCGAGTTACTTGACCGGGCTGAACGACTTCGTCGTCGCGGACATGGGCGGCACCACCACCGACATCGCGGTTGTCTCCAACGGCCGGCCGGTCATCAGCGGCGAGGGTGCTTTGGTCGGCGCTTGGCGCACGATGGTACAAGCGATCGATGTGCGTACCTGCGGTCTCGGCGGCGACAGCGAAGTCCAGTTCGACAGGCTGCATCGGCTATCCGTCGGTCCGCGCAAGGCCATGCCGCTCAGTTTGTTGGCGCATAGTTTTCCCACCGCCCTGGCTTGCATAAGATCGATTGCGGAACTTGAGCGCCTGCCGGCCTATCCCGCTCATTTCATATTTCGCAATCCCGAGCGGGCGCCGCCCACGAATTTGTCCGCGCTCGAGCAGCGCGTTTGGGACGAGCTGAGACTGGAGCCACGGCCGATGTCGGAGGTGGTGCGCAGCAGCTCCGGGCTGGACGCGCTGCGCCGTCTCGCCGATTCCGGGCTTGCAACCATTGCTGCCTTCACGCCGAGCGACGCGATGCACGTGCTCGATCGGCAAGCCGGATGGTGCCGGGAGGCTGCGGAGCACGGTGCGCGCATTCTCGCCACCGAGGAGCGCAATGCGCGCGCCGCACGCACCGCCGCGTCGCCGCAGGCGATCTGCGAGCGAACCTACGAACATGTCGTGCGCGAAGCCGGCCGAATCCTGCTCGCCGCAGCCTTGGCGCATGATCCCGGTCTTCAGGCTCGTGGGCGCGGCTGGGGCGAACTCGGGGATCGACTCATCGAGGAGACCGTCGCCGGGAGGCGCTTATCGAAACTCCTGCAGGCGACGATGGGCCTCGCGCGGCCGTTGGTCGCGATCGGTGCGCCTGTCGGCGGCTACTATCCGGAAGTGGCGCTGCGCTTGAGCGCGCCGCTGTCCATCCCCACGCATGCCGCAGTCTGCAATGCAGTGGGTGCAGTCGCCGGGGTCGTTTCCCAGACTGTCGAGATATTGGTGAATCAACCGGCATTCAACGTCTTTCGAGTGCATGATCCGGCGGGAAGCCGGGATTATCCGGATCCGCAACCCGCGCTCGATCATGCGCAGCGCGTATCGCGCGCACTCGCGCTGTCGGCGGCGCGCCGCGCCGGCGCGGCCGATCCGCACGTGGAAACCAGCGTGACCGAGAAGTTGGCGCACACCGCGGCGCTTGAGGGAGCGGGAAGCGATTATCTCGCGGAGGCGGTGGCTCGTTCGACTGCGACCGGCCGGCCGCAACTCTCACAACGCGGCCGCAGCGCTGCGCCGCATGACAAATAGCGGCACGGGGCCGCATCGGCCTATCGGATAAAGGCATAACGCGAAAAATATATTCATACCGAGTGCGGAAAGTGCGCAGACCCGCACGGGATAGCGCGGTTTTTCTTTATAATCACTTCCCCCCTCAAGCTCCGAGCAGCAATTGAAACAACCTGAAGAGACGGTAGGCCGGCGCAGCAGACGCCGAACCGGAAGCGCCGACGTCAGCCATGCGGTCTTCGACCGCACCCTCCGATACCGTCATTTGCGCAACCCCTTCACGCCGATGAAGGTATTCTCCGATGATCACGTGGCCGCCGTGCACGAAGCCGCGCTCGTCATACTGGAAACTCAGGGCATGAAGGTGCTGTCGGCCGATGCGCGGATCCGGTACGGAAACGCCGGTGCCGAAGTTGAAGAGGCGACCCAGACAGTGCGCTTACCCCGCGAGCTGGTCAGCGCTTCGCTCGCCGGCGCGCCGCGCGATATTACGCTGCACTCGGTGGATCAGGACCGACACGTTCCGCTGTCGAATACAAGCGTCGCATTTGCGGTGACGTCGGGGCCTCCGAACATCATGGACAGCGCCGGCGGCCGGCGTGCCGGCACGTTCGAGGACTTCTCCAATCTGATGAAACTGTGCCAACGCTTCGAGGTGATTCACGTGCTCGGCGGAGCAACCGAGCCGCAGGACATTCCGGTTCACATCCGGCATCTGGAAGTGACGCGTGCCCAGCTGCTGTTAACCGACAAGATCCCCTTCATTTTTTCGCGGGGTCACGGCCAAGTCGCCGACAATTTCGAGCTCATTCGCATCGCGCATGGAGTCTCGCGCGATGAGTTCCGCTCGCGTCCGTACACCTACACCATCATCAACACCAATTCGCCGCTACAGCTCGACATACCGATGGCGGACGGCATCATCGATTTTGCCGCCGCAGGGCAGGTGCTCATCATCACCCCATTTACGTTGGCGGGAGCCATGGCGCCGGTGACAATTGCAGGTGCGCTGACGCTGGCGCACGCCGAGTTCCTCTGCGGCCTGACGCTGGCGCAGATCGTGAAACCGGGCGCCCCGGTTGTTTACGGCAGCTTCACGTCGAACGTCGACATGAAATCAGGATCGCCCGCGTTCGGTACGCCCGAGTACGTCAAAGCGGCCTTTGGTGCAGGTCAGCTGGCGCGCTTTCTCGGCTTGCCGTGGCGCTCGTCCAACGCGACCGCAGCGAACATCCCCGATGCCCAGGCTGCCTACGAATCGCAGATGAGTCTGTGGGGTGCCTTGTTGGGCGGCTGTAACTTCATCCTGCATGCCGCCGGCTGGCTGGAAAGCGGACTGACGACCTCGTACGAGAAATTCATCCTCGATATCGAGATGCTGCAGATGTTCGCCGAAGTGTTTCAACCGGTTGGAGCGGCGCCATCCGACCTCGCGCTCGAGGCGGTAGCCGAGGTTGGAGCGGGAGGGCATTTCTTCGGTTGCGCGCACACCATGGAGAGATATCGCAGCGCGTTCTACGCGCCCTTGGTCTCCGACTGGCGCAACGCCGGCAGCTGGGCCGAGGACGGTGCCAAAACGGCGACGGAGCGGGCGAGCGGCATCTGGCGGAGCGAGTTGCAGCATTACGTGGCGCCGGCTCGCGATCCTGCAATTGTCGAGGCGCTGGGCGCCTATGTCGCGCGGCGCACAGAGGAGGGTGGCGCGCCGCCGGTGACCGGATGATGTCGCGTCTGGACAAGCGACCGTCGCGATATCACAAGCCCACAGGGCAGTTGCGTCCTAATATGGAACGCGATAATGAGGCTGTAAGCTTCGGATGCGATTCGAAAAAAACCTTAGTGGAGAGAGTAGATGATAGAGCCGACTGAGGGTGAATTCGACCTGGCCTTGCTCAGTGACGAGGAGCTCACCGAACAGGTGCACGACGACCTGTACAACGGCCTGAAGAACGAGGTCGAAGAAGCGACGCGGATTTTCCTCACTCGAGGTTGGTCGGCCGAACGCGTTCTAAACGACGCCCTGGTGGAAGGCATGCGCATCGTCGGGATCGATTTTCGCGACGGCATCCTGTTCGTGCCCGAGGTGTTGCTCGCCGCGAATTCGATGAAGGGCGGCATGGAGATACTGCGCCCCTTGCTGGCGGAAACCGGCGTGGAGCCGATCGGCAAAATCGTGATCGGTACCGTGAAAGGCGACATTCACGACATCGGCAAGAACCTGGTGTCGATGATGCTCGAGGGCGCTGGATTCGAAGTCATCGATCTCGGCATCAACAACCCGGTCGAGAAATACCTGGACGCGCTTGATAAACACAAACCCGATATCCTCGGCATGTCGGCGTTGTTGACGACGACCATGCCGTACATGAAAGTCGTCATCGATACCTTGAAGGAACGCGGCATCCGCAATGACTACATAGTGCTCGTCGGCGGTGCACCTCTGAACGAAGAGTTCGGCAAGGCTGTCGGTGCGGACGCCTACTGCCGCGACGCCGCGGTTGCAGTCGAGACCGCCAAAGGGCTGATCGCGGCTCGGCGAGCCGGCGCGGCGGCAAACTGAACGCGGAGCACGCCAAGGCGCAGGACGGCACGGCGGCCGGATCGCCAAGTGGTCAAGGCATGCTGATCATCGCCTGTGGCGCGTTGGCTCGCGAGATTACAGCACTGCGCCGCGCCAACGCCTGGGATCAGCTGCACGTGCGCTGCTTGCCCACCGAACTGCATAACCGTCCGGAAAGGATTCCCGGCGCCGTGCGCGCCCTGATTCACGCCTCGCGTGATCACTATCGTTCGATTTTCGTTGCCTACGGCGACTGCGGCACGGGAGGACTGCTGGACGATGTGCTGCGTGAGGAGGGCGTAGAGCGCATACCGGGCGCCCATTGTTACGAGTTCTTCGCGACCGAACCCGAGTTTTCCGCGCTTGCCGGCGCCGAGCCGGGTACGTTCTACCTCACTGACTTTCTATTGCGCCATTTCGAGCGCTTGGTAATCCGCGGTCTCGGGCTCGACCGGCATCCGGAGCTGTTCAAAGTCTACTTCGGCAATTATCGCAGGCTGGTTTATTTGGCGCAGGCGCCGGACGCGAACTCGCAGATGCAGGCGCAGGCAATCGCGACGCGGATGGGTTGGCAATATGAATATCGTCGAACCGGCTACGGGAACCTGGCGACGAGGCTCAAGACTGCGGTGAACCGCAACGAAGAGGCCGTGGCGTGGCATCGCTGATCATCATTTCCTGGCGCGACATCCCCGCGCAGGTCATCGTCAAGCGGGGCCGCGAGACCGGCAAGGTTCAGCTCTCGCACCGCTTTCAAGAAGCGGTGGACCGCGCCGCCATGCGTGCCGGGAAAGGCAGTTCGGACGCTTATCTTGCGGACTGGGCGCGCAGCGCACCGCGTCCCTGCGGGGATGATCTCAATGCCGAGGCGGCCGCAGAGGCGGCGCGGCTCGAAGCGAAATATACGGACGATGATTTGGAGGTCCTGGTTCGCGCCAAGGGCGTGCGTGCCGGCGCCGATACCGATTCCGGAGCCGCGCCGGCTTCTGAGTCCGCCTGATGTATGCGGTCAGGCTATGGTCAGTGCGCCACGCGCGCGGCTTGCACGCTTTCTATGGCGGTTTTGAAGCAATGCTGCTGCACCTGAACGGCTTGTTCCGCGCACTGGGATACGAGCGTATCGAACGGCCGACGGCGGCCGTGGAGAAAGCCGTCAAAGGCTTGTTATTTGACTGCCGGATGTGCGGTCAATGCGTGCTTAGTTCAACCGGGATGTCTTGCCCGATGAACTGTCCCAAGAATCTGCGCAACGGTCCGTGCGGCGGGGTGCGCGACGACGGAAATTGCGAAGTCAAGCCGGACATGCGATGTGTTTGGGTCGAGGCCTACCACGGCAGCGAACGCATCCCGGGCGGCGTCGAGTCGATGAGTAAGCTGCAGTTCGCCGTCGATCAACGGTTACAAGGGCATTCGTCGTGGCTGCGGGTTGCACGCGAGAAAAGCACCGCGAAGGGCGCGCCGTGAAATTCGAGGACGAACCGGTGCCGGGCTACCCGCTGCCGATCCTGCCCGGCCATACGTCTCCAGGGCGCTTCGAGCGGGTGTTGCGCGCGGGCGGTTTTGCGATTACCACCGAACTTGCGCCGCCGGATTCGGCCGACCCGGAGGATGTATATAAGCGGGCACGTGTTTTCGACGGTTATGTCGACGCAATCAACGCCACCGACGGCAGCGGCGCGAATTGCCACATGTCGAGTCTCGCGGTCTGCGCGTTGCTCACGCGGGTCGGCTACGCGCCCATCATGCAGATCTCCTGCCGCGACAGGAATCGCATCGCGATTCAGGGCGATATTCTCGGCGGCGCCGCGATGGGAGTCTGCAATATGCTCTGTCTGACCGGCGACGGCGTGCAGGCCGGCGATCATCCGCAGGCCAAGCCGGTGTTTGATCTGGACTGCGTATCGCTGCTCGATATCGCGCGCACCCAGCGCGATGAGCACCGGTTTCAAAGCGGGCGCAACATCAGCGTTGCGCCGCGCGTATTTCTCGGCGCTGCCGAAAATCCCGCGGCTCCGCCGCAAGTCTGGCGGCCGCAACGCTTGGCGAAGAAAGTCGCCGCGGGTGCGCAATTCATTCAGACGCAATATTGCTATGATTTGGCGCTGCTGCGCGGATTCATGGATCAGGTTGAGGCACTTGGCCTCTTCGACAAGGTCTATATTCTCGTCGGTGTCGGTCCGCTGCGCTCGGCCAAGGCCGCGGAGTGGATGCGCAAAAACGTCCCCGGTATGCATGTGCCGGACGCAATCATCGCGCGCCTCAGCGGCGCGCACGATCAGGCGCACGAAGGCCGCAGTATCTGCATCGAGATGATTCAGGCGATGCGCGAGATCCGCGGCGTCAGCGGCGCGCATATCATGGCGTACCGCCAGGAAGAATCGGTGGCCGAGATTGTCGAGAAATCCGGCATTCTGCAGGGCCGCTCTCCCTGGTACCCCGAACGCGATGCCCCGCAATATTCTCACAGGACAGCAGCATCATGACCGACACCATCATTAGTTCTGCCTCCAAGGAAGTCGTGATCGGTTTCAACCGGCCTTTCGTCATCATCGGCGAGCGCATCAATCCGACCGGACGCAAGATTCTGGCCGCGGAAATGACAGCAGGCGATTTCACGCGCGTCGAAGCGGATGCGCGCGCGCAGGTCGAGGCCGGCGCACACATGCTGGATGTCAATGCGGGGATTCCGTTGGCCGATGAGCCGGCAATTCTCGCACGCGCGATACAGCTGGTGCAGTCGATCACCGACGTGCCGCTGTCCATCGATTCATCAATCGTCGCCGCGCTCGAGGCCGGGCTCGCCGTCTACAAGGGCAAGGCGTTGGTTAATTCGGTTACCGGCGAAGATGAACGCTTGGAGGCGGTGCTGCCGCTCGTCAAGAAGTATGGCGCGGCGGTGATTGCGATTTCGAACGATGAGACGGGAATTTCCGAGAACCCGGATGTCCGTTATGCGGTCGCGAAAAAAATCGTCGAGCGGGCGATGGACTACGGCATCCCGGCATCGGATGTCGTCGTGGATCCGCTGGTGATGCCGATCGGCGCGATCAATCAAGCGGGCGTGCAGGTCATGCGCCTGGTGCATCGCCTGCGCACCGAACTGAAGGTCAACACTTCCTGCGGCGCCTCGAACATCAGTTTTGGGCTGCCGAACCGGGATGGCATCAACAGCGCATTTCTGACGATGGCAATGGCTGCCGGAATGACCTCCGCGATCACCAATCCTTTGCATGTCGAGGTCATCAAAGCCTGCATGGGCGCGGACGTCATGCTGGGTCACGATCCCGATTGCGCCCGCTGGATTCGGCGCTTTCGCGACGCGCAACCGCCCGCCACAGCCGGCACCGCCGCGGCGGGCGCAGCTCCGCGCGGCCGCCGCGAAGGCGGCCACCGCCCACGGCCCGCCTGAGGGCGGCAATTCGCATGACGGCTCGCGATCCGCTCGTCGTATTCACACCTTCCGGGAAGCGCGGCAATTTCCCGGTCGGCACGCCGCTGCTGCAGGCGGCCCGCAGTCTCGGCGTGGACATCGACTCGGTCTGCGGCGGCCGCGGCCTTTGCGGCCGTTGCCAGGTGTTGGTCGCCGAGGGGGAATTTGCCAAGCACGGCGTGTTCTCATCCAGGTTAAGCCTCTCGCCCTTCAGTGAGCCGGAAAAGCGCTTCTCACGGCGTATGCCATTGGCGGAAGGGCGGCGCCTGTCGTGTTCGGCGAGGGTCGAGGCCGATGTGGTCATCGACGTCCCCGCCAGCAGTCAGGTCCATCGTCAAGTGGTGCGCAAGGATGCCGACGCGCATATGATCGAGCTCGATCCGATCTTGCGCCTGTACTACGTGCAGGTGAAACAACCGGACATGCACGATCCTTCCGGCGATCTGCGCCGGCTGTTCGAGGCGCTGGAATCGGAATGGAGTCTCAGGGATTTGACCTGCGATTTATCGGTGATGCAAACGCTGCAGCCGGTCTTGCGCAGCGGATCCTGGCAAGTCACCGTCGCGGTGCATGACGCCAAGCGAGTCATAGCGGTCTGGCCCGGCCTGCATGAGCGTATCTACGGACTCGCGGTCGACGTGGGGTCGACGACGATTGCGGCGCACCTGTGCGATTTGAGCAGCGGGGAGGTCGTCGCTTCCGCGGGTGTCATGAACCCCCAGATCCGCTTTGGCGAGGACTTGATGAGCCGCGTCTCCTATTCGATGATGAATCAGGGCGGCGCCGCGCTGATGACCACGGCCGTGCGTGAGGCGTTGTGTGAACTGGCGGTAGAGGTGGCACGACACGCAGGCATTTCTCACGAGGACATCCTCGAGGCGACCCTGGTCGGCAACCCGATCATGCATCACCTGCTGCTCGGCATTGATCCGGTGGAGCTCGGGGGCGCGCCGTTCGCACTGGCTGTCGATCACTCGGTCACCTTGCGGGCGAACCTTATCGACTTCAAATTAAACCGCAACGCACGCGTTTACGTGCTGCCGTGCATCGCCGGCCATGTCGGCGCCGATGCCGCGGGAATGTTGCTGGCCGAGCGGCCGGATCTCGGCGAAGCAATGACCCTACTGGTGGATGTCGGCACCAATGCTGAAATCGTCCTCGGGAACAGCCGGCGGTTGGTCGCCTGTTCCAGTCCTACCGGTCCGGCGTTCGAAGGCGCCCAGATAAGCTGTGGTCAACGCGCCGCGCCTGGAGCGATCGAGCGCGTGCGCATCGACCGCGCCACGCTCGAGCCGCGCTTCAAAGTCATCGGTTGCGACCTTTGGTCGGTCGAGCCGGGTTTCGACGCAGCGACTGCGGCCACCGGCATCACGGGTGTCTGCGGATCCGGCATCATTGAAGTCATCGCCGAGATGTACCTCGCCGGCATTATCAACCAAGACGGCGTACTGGACGGCAGGCTCGCCGTGCGCTCGCCGCGCATTGTCGAGAACGGCAGGACGTTCGCGTATGTGCTGCATCGAGGCGCGGTGGAGATGAAGATCACGCAAACCGACGTGCGCGCGATTCAACTCGCGAAGGCGGCACTCTATGCCGGCATCGCGCTGCTCATGGAGCGGCTCGGCATCGATCATGTCGATCGCATTCGTCTCGCGGGTGCATTTGGCAGCCATATCGATGTCACCTACGCGACCGTTCTCGGCATGATTCCCGATTGCGACCTCGAACAAGTGCGTTCGGCCGGCAACGCTGCCGGAACCGGCGCACGCATCGCACTGCTGAATGGCACGTCACGCGCCGTCATCGAGAATTTGGTTCGCCGCATCGAGAAAGTGGAAACCGCGATCGAGCCGCGTTTCCAGCAGCACTTCGTCGAGGCCATGGCAATCCCTCACAAGACCGCCGCTTATACGAACTTGCGCAAGATCGTCGCGCTGCCCGCCGCCAAAGAATCTGCGAGTCAAAGCGAAACTCGGGGCCGCCGGCCGCGCCGCGTCAACCCATCGAAGTCTGACTAGAGCACGTCGGCCGCCGGCACAGGTCAGACATTCGAGTCGGGGAACGCGGCCTTGCGCCTTGCCATGTAGTCGAGCAGCGCCTCGTCGATGGCGGGATCCATGGGTGGCAAAACATACTCCGCCAGCTGTTTCTTCCACAGGACATTCGCGCGTTTCCCCATGTCCGGCGAACCCTCGGCCTGCCACTGCTCGTAGCTGTTGTTGTCGGCGAGCGGTGAGCGGTAAAACGCGTTCTCGAAATTCGCCTGGGTGTGGGCGCAGCCCAAGAAATGCTTGCCGGGACCGACTTCGTGCATGGCATCGAGCGCTTGACCGTTCGCCGACAGGTCCACGCCGTCAAGCAGCTTGTGCATCATGCCGGCCTGGTCCGCGTCCATGACGAACTTTTCATAGCCCATTGCCAGCCCCCCCTCGAGCCACCCGGCCGCGTGCAGCACGAAGTTGACGCCCGCAAGACAGGTGGGCAGCAACGTATTCGCCGACTCATAGGCCGCTTGCGCATCCGGGATCTTCGACGCGCACAGGCTGCCGCCCGAGCGAAACGGAATCCCGAGGCGCCGCGTGATCGCGGCCATGGCGTACAGCACCAAGGCCGGTTCCGGCGTGCCGAATGTCGGCGCGCCAGATTGCATCGAGATCGACGAGGCAAAACTTCCCAGCACTACCGGCGAGCCCGGATTGACCAGTTGCACGAATGCAAGTCCCGCCAGCGCTTCAGCGAAGGTTTGAGCGACGGTACCCGCGACGGTGACGGGCGACATGGCCCCGGACAGAATGAAAGGCGTGATGATCAAGGCTTGATTGGCACGCGCATAGACCTTGGCGGCGCCGAGCATGGTCGAGTCGTAGGTCATCGGCGAGTTGACATTGATGAGATTGATGATGGTCGTCTTCGGCCGACCGCTCAGCGGATCGTTCAGTTCGGCGCCAAACACAATGTTCGCCATTGCGACGGAATCGGCGGCGCGCTCAGGCGCCGTCACCGAACCCATGAAGGCCTTGTCGCTGTACTTAAGGTGGCTGTACACCATGTCGAGGTGCCGCTTGTTGACCGGCAGGTCGACCGGCTCGCAAATGGTGCCGCCTGAATGGTGCAGGGAATTGGCTACATAAGCGAGCTTGACGAAATTGCGGAAGTCCTCGATTCGAGCATAACGGCGGCCTTCGTCGAGACTTCGCACGAACGGCGAGCCATAAGCCGGCGCGAACACGGTGTTGTTGCCGCCGATGACCACACTGCGCGCCGGGTTGCGTGCGTGCTGAGTGAATTCACGCGGCGCGCTGCGCTGAATCAGCGCACGGCACATGCCGCGCGCAAATCGCACCCGCTCACCCTTTACATCCGCCCCGGCAGCCTGCCAGATCGCAATTGCCTCAGGGTCGTCGCGAAAATCGATGCCGATCTCCTCGAGAATTGTATCGGCATTGTGCTCCATCAGTGCGAGACCTTCCTCGCTCAGGACTTCGTAATAAGGAATCTTGCGAGTAATGAAGGGAACCGACGCCGCGGCTCGGGCGGTGCGCGCAGCCCGCTTCGCGTCGCGGCCGCTGGGACGCCGCGCGTGGCTGGTCGGCGTGATCTCATCTGGCATGGGTGCTCTCCGGATCTTGCAGCAGTCGGTGCTCCAGATGCGTGCAATACCAGTGCACGAATTGAGTCACTCCGGCCTCATGCACCGGCGAATAGGGCGCAGGTGCATATGCCGGCGAGTTCACGCCGATCTGATTTTCCTGGCAGTTCCGCGTGTCGGCCGCGTTGGTGGCCAACCACACGCCGGTCAAGTCCCGAAGGTCGTAGTCTACGCCTTCGACCGCATCGCGATGCACCAGCCACTTGGTCGTCAACTGGGTCTGCGTGGGGCTTATCGGCAGCACGCGAAAAGAGATGGCGTGGTCGGCCAGCACGTGGTTCCAGGTCGTCGGGAAGTGGAACATCAGCAGAGTGCCGATGTCCGGTTCCGTGATCGAATCCGCCAGCGGCCGCCGCACGGCGGCCTTGCCGGACATGGTGAAGCTGACCGATCCCTCGAGCAGCGGCGTGCGCACGGTGCGGCACTGGCCATTGGGGGATAGGTGAAATTTACTCGGCAGTCCGATGGATTCCCAGTAGGCCCATTTCGCCGCCGTTTTAGGATTCGACGCGGCCTCCTCGCCGTCGGTCGCGGTCGGGTCCTCCGGGAAAGTCCGGATCAGCTCGGGATGGTTGGCCGCGCAGTGATAGCATTCGCGATTGTTCTCCCAAACCAGCTTCCAATTGGCCTGCTCGATGATGGTCGACTCGAAAGCAATCTTCGTCTGGTGAAGGCGATGCAGTCCGAAGTACGGCTCGATATGCCGCCGAATCGCCTCGAAGTCCGGTGCCGCTTGCGCCAGGCAAATCCAAATATAACCGCCGACACTCGCGCAGTGCACCGGCTTCAGGCCATATTGCGATTTATCGAAGTCGCCGCCCATGTCGCGCGCCGCAATCAAGCGGCCGTCGAGCGCGTACGTCCATTGATGATATGGACACACCAGACGCGGCGCCGTGCCGTGCTCTGCCGAACATATTCTTGATCCACGATGCCTGCAGGTATTGTGGAAGGCGCGCAAACCGCCGTCGCGATCGCGCAGAACGACGATCGGATAGTCACCGATCTGGACCGTCAGATAGCTGCCGGGATTAAGGACTTCGCAGTCGTGGCCCACAAATAGCCAATCGCGGTACCAAATCATGTCCAGGTCGACTTGGTAATCCTCCGGGCTGCAATAGAAATCTCTTTCCAATGCGGTTTCAAGATTGCGCCCGCGCAATCGGTTCAGCATGGCATCTCGCGCGGTCATGACGGAACTCCGATGTCCATATCCGTACAATATCAATATTCTCCACCGCGCCGGTGCTTCAAAGCGACGCTTTCTACGCGATTTACGACAGCGAGATTTGCGATGACACCGGAATTGCGTTCCCGCAGCGTTGCGGCAGTGGCCGTGCTATACCGGCCGATCACCGATGATGGTCGCTCGGTTCATGACGCGCCGGGCAGGCCGATAGTCGTCGGTCGCGTAGTGTTGCGTGAGGCGGTTGTCCCAAAACGCCACATCACCGTCACGCCACCTCCAGCGCACCACGAATTCCGGCTTCGCGCAATGTGCGTAGAGCATCGGCAGCAGAGCGCGGCTTTCGGCGGGTGAGAGTTCGTTGATGTGGGTGGTGAATCCATCGTTGACGAACAGGCCGCGCCGGCCCGACACCGGATGGGTGCGTACGACGGGGTGAGACACGGGAGGATTGTGGCGTTTGGCGGTTTCCAGACGCGCCTGCGCTTCCGGGGTCATGGCAAAACGTTCGGTGGGAAACGATTGGGTGATGTTGTGCGTCGCCGTCAGCGGCAGCAAAAAAGCCTGCATGGCGGGCGAGAGCGCTTCATAGGCGGCGATGTTGCTCGACCACAGCGTATCGCCTCCCTGCGGCGGGAGCAGGCGCGCGACCAGAACGCCGCCCATGGGCGGCGTCTGTGTGAAGGTGACATCGGTGTGCCACATCGCATTGTCTTGAAGGTCGACCAGGTCGGTGTCGAGGACGATGATCTCCGGCACATCCGCGTGCCTGGGATAGATCGGGTGTAGGTGCAATTTGCCGAATCGCGCGGCGAAATCCCGATGTTGAACGGGCGTGAGCGATTGCTCGCGAAAAAACAGCACATGATGCTCCGCCAAGGCCTCAATGATCGCCTCGCGCGTGGGTTCATCGAGCGGATCGGACAGTCGAATCCCCTGGGCCACGGCGCCGATGCTGGAAGTCAAGCGGGTAAAGGAAATCACGTGTGTTCGCCTCGTTCTGTCAGTGCAGCGCTCTCGAGCGCAATTGCGACCGCCGGGGTCGCTTCGTCCAGGACGCTCCGCCGGCGGCTCGCGCCGGCGCGGCCCAGCCAGGGAATGGCCAACAGCGCGAGGCCTGCGGCGCACATGACGTACCAGGCGGGTGCGTAGATGGAGCCGGCCGATTGCTGCTTGGCCCAGGTCAGGATCATCGGCGCGAAGCCGCCGAATAGGGTGAAGGCGCCGTTGTAGACCAAGGAGGTGCCGGTCGATCGCACCCCGGCCGGGAAAATCTCCGACAGCGCAGCGGGTGCCACGCCCACGAAGCTGGCCACCAGAATGCACAGCGAGGATTGAACGACGAGCAGCGTCGGCAGCGTCGGATAGGCTTTGAGCCACAGAAACAGCGGCAGCACGCAAACGAGCAGTGCCGCCGCGCTCGCGAATAAACTGACCCGCCGGCCGATTCGATCCGAGAGTGATCCGAACCACACGCAGCCGATGACAAAGGGCACGTTGCCGACCAATGAGGCGCCGAAGGCCTGGCTGGCCGTAAAGTGGAAGGTATCGGGCCGCTGAACATAGGTGGGCAGAAAAATCATCAGCACATAAACGGCCACGGCCCACAGCGCCGCCACCAAAAAACCGACCAGCAGGGTCTGCCCATGATGGCGGAAAATCTCGAGCAAGGGCACGCGGTCGCGCGCCGGCTGCGCGCGTCGCAGAGCCGCCTCGGCGGAGAATTCCTCGGTTTCGTCCAAGGTGCTGCGCAGGTATAAGCCGACCGGGGCGATGGCAAGCCCGAAAATAAAAGGCAGACGCCAGCCCCAGGCGCGCACCTCCGCTTCACTCAGCAAGGCCGTGACCAAGAAAGCCGCCAACGCCCCGAGTATGTTGGATAGTCCCATGCTGGCCTCGAGCCAGGAAGCGACCCGGCCGCGCTCTTGCGGATCGCCCGTTTCCAGCAGGTAAGCTGTCGCTCCGCCCACCTCGCCGCCGGCGGAAAATCCCTGCAGCACCCTGCCCAGCAGCAGGAGGATCGGCGCGCCGACGCCGATGGTCGCGTAGGTCGGTGCAAACGCAATCACAGCGGTTCCCGCTGCCATCAACAGGATGGTCAAGGTGAGCGCGGCCTTGCGGCCGGCGCGATCGCCGAAATTCCCGATGAGCATGGCGCCCAAGGGGCGCACGACGAATCCCAATCCGAAGAACAGAAAAGTCTTGACCAGCCGGGCATCGGGCCCGTCCCCGGGAAAGAAGCTCGCGGCGATGTAGCCGGCAAACAGCGCGTAAACGGTGAAGTCATACCACTCGAGCATGTTGCCGATGGAGGTCGCGACAATGGCCCGCGTTTTTCTCGATGTTGGCCGGCTCGTCACGGGTCCCTTACAGCAGCGGATGTTCGGGACTGAAAACGGGAGTCAATAAAAAATGCCTGACGAACACCCAATAGCCGCGGTACACATAATGACCGTTGAGTTCGAGCAGGGAGTCGCGATTCTCGCGGTAATAGCGCGGAATATCGTACCAGGGCATGGTGGGCTTCAAGTGATGCACGACGTGCAGATTGTTGTACAAGTAAAGCAGGCCGAAGACGACGTTCGATTCGACCGCGGCGGTGCGCTGCTGGGAGTCTTCGGCCGCCCGATGTTCGTAAAACGCCCTTAAGAGGCCCAGGCTCATGCCCGGGTAGGCAACAGCCAAGCAGTACTGCCACCACGGAAAATGGCAGACGCCGGAAATGAACCAGAACAGCAAGGCGACGGCGAGGGCATGCACCGCCCAATGCGGCACGTGGCTGTAGTCGCCCCGGGCGACGCGCCTCGATTCCTTGCTGCCCAAGCTCCACAAACGTAAGGCAGGGCCGATCAGCATTCGGCCGACCAGCGTCTGATTGAAGATGAGCACCGCGCGCATGAATGAACCCATGCGCTGCCAGTCGGCCTGAAGCACATAGTACGACTCGGTATCGACGCCGGGTATCGTCAAGTTGACGTCGCGATGATGCGTGGTATGGCTCTTGCGGTACAGCGGAAAGGGAAACCACAGCCCAATGGGCGGAAATACCAGCGCAAACCTTAAGCAAGCCGGTACACCTCGAAAGGCATGAATGGCCTCGTGTTGCAGCGAAAAATGCCAGGCCAGAAGATAGGCGCCCGCCGGCATCATGAACCACCAAGGCAGCGCGGCGTTGAACCAGATGAGCGCTCCCCAGGCGGCGTAGATGACGAACGCCACGGTCCAGGTCGGACCATCAACCTGCCGGAATACCTTGAGGAACATCAGCTGATCTTACACAACCCCGCGTTTCTTGATAGTCAGAGCAGAATTGATCATTGATCTCAATCTATAAAGCTACGCGTGGCTCAACGCCGCCAGCGCACTGAAAGCGGCGGCGTGAGCACCGAGAAGGCCGGATGCACGATTTCCGCCAGCGCATGCTCGCGCCAGTAAGCCATTGCCGACTCAAAATTGATCCGCAGCGCGTCGTAGTCGCGCGGATCGGGCGTGACGAAGTGCGATAACCCCAGGCCTGTCAAAAGGACCCGCAGCCCCGGATCTCGATGCGCCGCAGTCAACGCGCTTCGCAAATCGTGCGCTGCCTTATCCGAGGCGAGCAGGGCAATCGAGGCGACCAGAGACGGTATGGGGGTGCGCGCCGTACGGGCCACCGTGCGCAGCTGCGAGGTGAGATCGCCCCGATACATTTGCAGCAACCGAAAGGCGTAGGCATCGATGGGCGCCACATCGGCTGCGCCCTCCGCGACTGCCGTGACGGCGCCCAACGGCGTCACGGCCGGCGCGGCGATCTCCCGATACAGCGGCGAGCGAGCACGGGGCTTGCCGTCGAGTGACTTGCTGTCGCGTGCCATATCGAAGGCCATGAGATATTGCAGCGCGGCCGCATATCCCGACTGCGAGTTAGGCGCCGTCAAGCAGAGTTTGCCGCCGAATGTGGATTCGAGATCGCTAAAGGGGCCGTCGCCGCGCACGACCAGCTCGCTCCAGTATTCAGGGCGGCCGGCAAATTCAGGCGCAGAGGGAACCGGCGCCGCGATCAGCATGGGTTGGGGGTTGGCACAGGAGTAGGGCAGCCCGCACATGAATACGGCGGCCATATCCGTCCGACGCCACAAGTCATCGATGGCCGCCGGCGGGGCATGGTCAATCACCTCGACATTCAAACCTGCCTGCGCCGTCACGCCGGCGAGCAAGGCGCGCCACAGCTCGCCAGTCTGCGTGTCCACCGTATACATGCGCGCATTCGCGATCATCGGCTACCGCGGATCATCGACTAGGGCACGCGCGCCGCGCCGGGCTCGCGCGCATTGTCGCGATAAAAATTCGCCGCGGGATGGGCGCGGATGAATGCCGCGGCGGCATCGTGAATCGGTTGAACGGCGGTTGCCGCGCTCACGCCGCTCGAGGGCAGGGTGGCGCGAAAGGCGGTCCAGACGGCTGTGGGCGCGGCGCCAAATTGACGAGACGCATCCTGCGTTTTTCGAATGTCCAGCCAATAGGTTCCCGTCAATAAGTCTTCGGCCAAGAGCTCTACAGTGTCGTCGACGGTTTGGCGCGCGCGCTGCACCTTGAGCCGAGTCTGTCCCTGCAGATCTTCCACCGTTTGGATCAATGCATTGCCCTGCGGCGGCACCGGGTTGATCAAGCCCTGAATCTCCTGCAGCAGCGAGGTGGCGTCGATTTCGCTGCCTTCGGCCAAATGGAAACGCCCCGGTTCGCCCGGAGTCTCCGCGGAATTGGCGGTCATCGTGAAGAACGGGTTGGTGAAGCGCAGAATTCGTTGCGCGACGACCACGTCCATGTTGGCGAGTGCGATGGTGAAGCCTTCGATTTCGTTGGCCATGGGGTAGGGGTCCCAGTTGGCATTGGAAAATACGTAGCCATGCTGGTAGTGATTGCGCGGACCGCCCTTGACGTAGAACTGTGCCAGCTGCGGCGTTGCGAGCTCCCAGGAATCGGCGGGCGAAGCGCCGACCTGCACCGAGGGATTGTGGTCGGATGAGTTCATCTGCACTTGGATGACGTCGCGCAGCTGTGCCCAACTCTGCCATGCGGATCCCTGGCGAATGGAAGAAGCGCGCAAGCTCTCCGGATCCTGAATGATCCGCTTCTCGTCCAGCTCGAACAGATAGCTGCCCTTGAGCATGTCGAGCACGCGCGCGGCATCCCAGTTCAACCATTTGAAGGGACGATTGGCCTGCACGGGCCAGGACAGGGGCGAGACGCTGCTGTTCATGCCATTCAAATCGATGGCATAGATCAAATCGGCCCAGGACAGCGCTTCGCGCGCGTCGTAAAGCATCAGTGCCACCTGGCCCGTGGCATACGAATTGGTGCTCTCGAGCGCGCTATCATCGGCGTCCGTCGGCGCCAGGGGTGCGAGCGCCGCTTGCTGGAGCGCCTGCGCGGCGGGCATGCGCACGCCGCGATGATAAGCGAAACCGGCGCCCACCATGGTGGCGGCGACGTTGGTGAAGGGGCCCAAATCGCCTTCTCCCACGGTGCCGCGCGATTGCACCACCGGGGTGATGCGCTCGTTCAGCAAGTCCAGCAGCCGCTGGGTCAATTGCGGACTCGCCGCCTCGTAGCTCATGGTGTTGGCGCGCACCACCAGCATCGCGCGCACGATTTCTTCGTCGCTCACCTCCGGGCCCATTCCCGCGAGCGCGCCGCGCCGAAATATCTGCAGCTGCCGCTCGGCGAGGAGCCTCTGATTGTCGGGCGACAAGGGATCTCCGGTAAAGATGAACTTTTCGCGCCCCGAACCTGAGCCGCGATTGAACCAATAGACCGACACGCCTTCATTGGCCGCCTCCAAGAGCAGCGCGTGCGCATCGGCGGAACGCTGACGGGCCTGCGCGCTCAGCGCCACCTTGGCGCCGTTGCGCGCGACGTCGACCATCTGGTCGACGGTCAGGTCCTTGCCGGTGAGGACCACGGTCCGATTCTCCATCGTCGGCGCGATCGGACGATAGCCGAGCGGCGCGGCGGCGACATGTGCCGACGGCGCCAGCGCGGCAGCCCATCCTGCGACACTCAGTACGAGGCCGAAACGCCGGCGGGCGGCGAAACCCAGCAGCAGCAATCCCAAACTGATGACTCCGAACAGCAGCGGAATGCGTTGATCGGGAATGAAGGCCATGGCGAGAAGTATGCCGAGCATCGCAGCGATGGCCAGATACGTGAGGTAGGGATAAGCCCACATGCGCAGCCCCAACCGCGCCGGGTCCTCGCGCTCCAAGCGCGCGCGCAGGCGCAGCTGCGAGATGGCGATCGACAGGTAAACGAACAGGGCAACCGTACCGTAGGAGTTCACCAGGAAGGCGAACACCGTGGTCGGCGACACGTACGACATCACCACGGTCGCATAGCCGAACAGCGTGCCGAGCAGAATGGCGCGAGCCGGCACGCCGTTGCGCCCAAGCTTCGCGAGGGCGCGCGGCGCGTCGCCGTGCCGGGTCAGCGCGAACAGCATGCGCGAGGATGCATAGAGTCCCGAATTCAGAGCCGACAGCACCGCAGTCAGTACGACTGCGTTCATGATATGCGCAGCGCCCGGAATACCCATGGCGTGCAGGGCACTGACATAAGGGGTGGAAATCTGCGCGGAATTCCACGGCACCAGACACACCACGAGGAGAATCGAGCCCACGTAGAAAAACAGCACGCGTGTGATCACCGAGTTCGTGGCACGCGCCACGGCCCTCGCAGGCTCAGCCGCCTCGCCGGCCGCAACCGCGACGATTTCGACGCCGAAGTAGAAGCCGGTGGCCGCCACCGCTCCGGTCAGGATCGGCAGCAAGCCGTTGGGCGCGAATCCGCCGTGCGCCGTGAGATTGATGATGCTGGGTTGGACCCCCGGCCAGAAGCCCGATACGTACACACCTGCCACGCCTAAGAACACGATGATGGCGGCGACTTTGATGGAGGCGAACCAGAATTCGAATTCGCCGAAGGATCTCACCGAAGCTAAGTTTGTGGCGGTCAGGGACAACAGCACCGTCAGGCTGATCAGCCACGCCGGCACGGCAGGCAGCCAAAATTGCACCAGCCCCGCGCCGGCAACGGCTTCGAGCGCGACGACGATGACCCAAAAGTACCAATACATCCAGCCGGTCAAAAACCCGGCGAGCGCACTTGACGCAGGCCGGTCGCTCCATGCCAGCCGGGCATACTCGTAGAATGAGCCTACGGCGGGCTGTGCCACCGCCATTTCGCCGAGCATGCGCATCACCAATACGATCAGGAGTCCGGTGATCGCAAAGGAAACCACCGCCGCGGGGCCTGCGGACTTGATGACGACGCCGCTGCCGACAAACAGGCCCGCGCCGATGACGCCGCCAAAGGCAATCATCATCATGTGCCGTTGCTGCAACGCATGCTGAAGACCGCTCGCACCCGAGGGGGCCGCGGTGTCAACGCCGGCTATGTGCGGATCAGCCGTAGCGGCTCACTCCCATTTCGCGCAGCGCGTCGCCGATTGCCGCCACCGCATCGCGCAAGATGCCGGGGCCGATGGCGCCGATGCAGCCGACTCGAAACGTCTCCACCGTGGTCAATTTGCCCGGATACAAGATGAAACCGCGCTCGCGAACCCGCCGGTAAAATTCGGCGAAGTCGTAGCGCGGATCGGGCGGGGCGTGGAAGGTCACGATAATCGGTGCCTGCAGCGCATCGGGCAAAAAAGTCTCGAGGCCCAGCGCGCGCATGCCGGACACCAGCGCGCGGCAATTTTCGGTGTAGCGCGCCAACCGAGCGGGCTGCCCGCCCTGCGCCAGGAACTGATCCAAGGCGGCGCGCAGGGCGGCGAGAACATGCGTGGGCGGCGTAAAGCGCCACTGACCGGTCTTCTGCAGGTACTGCCACTGATCGAGCAAATCCATGACCAGCGATGCGCTGTTGTTCGCGCAAGCCTCCAATGCCGCGCGGCGGGCGATCACCACCCCTAAGCCCGGCACGCCCTCGAGACATTTTCCCGACGCCGTGATCAGGCCGTCAAAATTCACAGTACGGGCGTCGATGGGAATCGCACCGAAGGAGCTCATGGCATCGATGATCAGCCGGCGGCCGCGCCTGGCCACGGTAGCGGCGATCTCGGGCAGCGGATTCAAGATGCCCGTGCCGGTTTCGCAATGTACTTGCGCCACGTGCGTAATGGACGGATCGGCTGCCAGCGCCGCGCGGATCCGCTCAGGGTTGGACGGCGCTTGTTCATCATGGGGAAGCACCACCGCTGCGCGGCCTTGGTACGTGAGGATCCGCGCGATCCGCTTGCAATAGGCGCCGTTGTCCGGCACCAGCACCTTGCCGTGCCTGGGAACCAGCGTGCCGAGCGCCGCCTCGACGGCAAAGGTGCCGCTGCCCTGCAGGGGCACGCAGACGTGATCGGTCCGGGCATGCACGATGGCCAGCAAATCCCGGCAGACCGATGCAGTCATGGCATTGAAGGCGCCGTCCCACGATCCCCAATCCGCGAGCATCGCATTTTTGGTCTCGTTCGAGGTAGTCAACGGACCTGGCGTCAGCAATATCGGTTCTGTCATGCGGCAGTGTAGCTCAATCGCGATTGCGCTCAAGCGCATCTCCCAGTGCGGTCTTGAGCGGTCCGAGCCAGGGTTCGAAGTTCTTCCATTGGTCGAGCCCCTCGCGGAACAGGGGCCGTCGAACCTGTTCCGAGCTGGCCGTGCGCACGCTGCGCGCGGTTTTGTGGAAGTCCAGGCAGGCGGACTCGAAATCGAGGCCGCAGAAATCGAGAAGCCGGCGGACGTTGGCGTCGAGATCATCGACGACGTCCTCGTGGTCCATCTTGAGAATCCGTCCCGGCAGCGCGGCGTTCCAGTGCTCCATCAGCTCAAGATAGGTCCGATAATAGCGCGCGATGTCCTCGATGCCGTAGGTAAACTCCTGACCGGAGGCGAACAGTTGCTTGAAATTGCTGAAGCAGCAAGCCATGGGCTCTCGGCGCGCGTCGATGATCCTCGCGTTCGGCAGCAGCAGATGAATGAGGCCGAGGTGCCGGAAGTTGTTCGGCATCTTGTCGATGAAGAAGGGCCTGTCGGTGCGGTAGACGCGCGTATCGCTCAGATACTTCTCACCCAAGCGAAGCAACTCCTCGGCACTCAAATCCTCGAGCACGCGCGGATAGCGCGGTTCGGCATCGCCGGCTTGCTCGCGGCCTTGCAATTCGTGGACGATTCTCGGGATATCCGCCAGCTCGTGCGTGCCTTCGACCCGTGAATGCGAGGCCAGGATCTGTTCGAGCAGCGTGGACCCGGAGCGCGGGAGGCCGACGATGAAAATCGGATCCGCTTGGCGGGAGCCGACGCCTTTGCGGCGCTCGAACAGCTCGCGCGTGCAGATGTCGATTTGCATGCGGGTGTTGCGCTCGATGATCTCGGGCCGATAGCGCATCTCGGCATGCTTGAGTTGATTGCCGCGCTCGTAATGGCGATAGGATTTCTCGTAGTCGCCGCGATCCTCCAGGGCTTTCCCCAATGCGAAGCACAGATGGTATCGATCCACCGGCGCTATCCCCGGCCGTTGTTCCTCGGTGAGCATGCGCGCGAGCTCGTCATCGGGGAAGCGGTAGGTCTTGAGATTGGCGAGGCTCCAATAGGCATCGCCGTAATCCGGACGAGCCGCGCTCGCCGCCCGATAAGCATCGATGGATTCCGCGTGCCTGCCCAGGGTCTTCAGCGAGTGGGCGATCGAAAGATGAAGCTCCGCCGCTTGCGGCGCGTCGCTGAGAAGCTGCCGATACAGGCCCAGCGCCTTCTCGTTTGCGCCGATCCCGACACAGGCGGCGGCGAACAGAGTCTTGAACTGCCGGTTCTCAGGTTCCTGCGCGAGAAGTTTCTCGAGTTCCTCCATGGCGCGCGTGTGCTTGTGCCGATCGAGCAGAACCCGTGCGTACTCGAAGCGCGCCTTCCGGTAATCGGGGGCAAGTTCCAGGACCGCCGCCAACAGCACTTCCGCATCGTCCAGCACATCGTGTGCAATGCCGATTCGGGCAAGCAGACGCATGGCCTCGACGTTGTGGGGATGCATCCGCAGGTAGGCTCGAATGAGGGATTCGGCGGGGGCCAAATCGCCGTCCGCGAACAATGCGGTCGCGGTGACCACGTCGGCCGGCAGGTTTTTCAAGGTGGCGACATGATCGGCCGCCATGGCGGTGTTTTCCCGATTGCCGATCATGCGGTACAGCCCCTGCAGCTTGGCCCAGCTCGCGGGTAGCGCCACATTGATGTTCACCGCCAGAAGATAGGCCTCGATCGCGCGTGGTGCGTCTCGCAAGTCCACATAACAGTGACCGCGCTCCTGGTGCAAACCGCTGAATCGCGGGTGAAGCCGCTCCAACTGCTCCAGCGCCGCCAGGGCGTCAGGGATGCGACCTAGGTATCTGAGGCAGACCGCCCGCATGTACAGGACGTCCCGGTTCTCCGGTACCTGGACGGCCAGAGCCTTGGTTGCGGCCAGAGCAGCGGTAAACCGGCTGCGTTCCATCAGCTTACGAATGCGATGAAGCGCGGTCTCGACCGGTGACGGGGATGAGGAAGCGGGGGTGGCGTTCATGACTCCACCAAGCCGCGAAGAGGGCCCACGAATTTGTCGTAATTGCGCCAGCGGCCCGCCGATGATTTGCTGATCTTCTGCCGGACCTGCCATTTGCTGGCCGTGATGACGACGCGATCGGTCCGATGAAAATCGAGGCATCTCGGATCCCACGGCAGACCGATGAAGTCCAGCATGCGCCGGGTCCAGCTTTCCTGATCGTCGATCAACGCCTCATAAGGAATTTCCAGCAGCGCCGTCGCGGGAAGCACGGCACGCCAGTGATCGGTGATGTGGAGGTATAGGCGGTAGTAATGCGCCAGATTGTCGAAGTCGTTGGCGTAGGGGCCGATATTGAAAAAATTCTGAAAGTAGATCGACAGGCAGGTGTCGATGGGATGGCGTTGCATGTGGATGATGCGCGCCTTCGGGAATGCGGCGCGGATCAGGCCGGCGTACAAGAAATTGGCGGGCATCTTGTCGACCACGCGCAGCGCGGTGCCGGACATCGCCGTGAGCCGATCGATATATTCGCCAGCCATGCCCGGTATCAGGGCCGCGGCGTTCTTGCCTGCGAGCTCCGCATCCCGATAGGCATCGTAGGCGCCATTCCAGAAAATCACTTCGCCGGCGCCGAAGACGGCAGGATGCGAGGCGAGGATTTGTTCTGCCAACGAGGTACCCGACCTCGGCATGCCGACGATGAACACCGGCAGCTCCGAGGCCGACCCCTGGGCTTGATACTGCCGCGTGAACGCTGCATCGAAGCTGCGAATGATCCGCTCGACGCGTCGGGCCAGCTTCGCCCCGTCGTAGCTCGTTCCATAGCGCTTGGTCAATTCGTTGGCCTCTCGATAGTGGTTGAACGCCTCATCGTATTGCCTGACGTCGTCGAAGTACTTACCGAGCGCGTAGCGCAGGCCGATTTCGTCTCCGAGCGGCCGCCGCTTCGCCAGCAACGCCTCGGCGCCCTCGAGCCAGGCGGTATCCTCGCCGGTCATCTTGCGATGCGCCGCGATGCTGGCGTAGGCGGAGGAAAAATCCGGATTGATGGCGATCGCCCGCCGGAACAATTCCTCCGCTTCGGCAAAGCGCCCGCGGTCGGCCCGCAGCTCTCCGAGAAATGATAGCGCCTCAACGTAGTTGGGGTCGATGGCCAGCGCCGCCTGGCAGGCCGATTCAGCGTCGGCGGGATGACGCTGCTGGCGCATGGCCAACCCCAGGCTCAGATGGGCCGGGGCGTAGTCAGGCTGCAGCGCCAACGCCCGGCGGTAACTCGCCGACGCCTCATCGACCCGCCGCAACTGGAACAGCACGGTTCCGAGATTGCAGTGGCTGTCGGCACGCCCGGGATCGAGTTCGATGGCCGTGCGGAACAGGGCCGCGGCTTCCCGCCTGGACCCGAGGTCGCGCAGCACATTGCCCAGGTTATTGAGCGCGTCCACGTCGCCGGGCTTCAGGATCAGTGCCCGCCCGTAGCTCTGTGCGGCCTCGGCCAGAAGGCCGGCCTGACGCAGCGCGGTGCCCATATTGCAGAGAATTTGCGCATCATCCGGTTTGAATTGAAGGGCGGACCGGTAACAGCCGGCGGCGTCATCGAATCGACCCAGATCCAGGAACGCATTGCCCAGATTATTGTGGGCCTCGATGAGTGCGGGCTCATGCTCCAGGGCCCGTCGATAGAGCGGAATCGCTTCACGCGCTCGGCCGAGCGCTCGGAGTGCGTTGGCCGCATCGACGAGTGCCTCGACATTGTTCGGCTGAAGTGCCAATGCCCGTTGCAGGCTCGCGAGCGCAGCGGCCCACTGGCCTTGATCGTGCAAGGCCGCGCCTAGATTGCAGTGCGCTTCACCATCCAGCGGCAGCAGTTCCGCCGTTCTACGCAGCGCCTGCAGCGCGTCCCTGCCTTGCCGTACCAGCGCGACGCTCAGGATCTTCCAGAGCATCCCGTCATTGGGGTTGGCACCCAGCAGCGCACCAGCCCGACGTTCCGCCTCGCTCAAGCGGTCCTGATTGACCAGTGCGACCAGCGCGCCGATCTCGTGCGGATTCAGAATGCTCGCTTTATTCATCGTGCGCGGTCGAGCGCGTCGCCAAGGGCAACTTTTAACGGCCCGAGCCAGGGCTCGAAACGCTTCCACTGATCAAGACCCTCGCGATAGATGGGCTGGCGTACTTGCTCGGAACTCGCGGTGCGCACGCTGCGCACCGTCTTATGGAACTCGATGCATTGCGGTTCAAAATCAAGGCCGCAGAATTCCAGGATGCGGCGCACATTGCCCTCGAGATCGTCGACCACGTCCTCGTGATGTACCCGCAGAACCCAGCCTGGCAGCACCTCATCCCAATGCCGCATGAGCTCCAGATAGGTACGGTAGTAGCGTGCAATATCGTCGACGCTGTAGGTGAACTCCTGCCCCTGGGCGAACAGTTGCTTCAGATTGCTGAAGCAGCAGGCCATGGGGTCGCGCCGGGCATCGATGATCCTGGCATTGGGCAGCATCAGGCGAATCAATCCCAAGTGCCGGAAGTTGTTCGGCATCTTGTCGATGAAGAAGGGCACGGGATGGGGCTTGCCGTTGCGGTATACGCGCGTGGCGGCGAGGTATTGCTCGCCGAGCTTGCGATACTCCTCGAAGCGCAACTCGGAAAGTATGCGCGGGTAGCGGGGATTGTTCAGATCCGGGTCGCGGCCCCGCAGGTTGGCGACGATCTGCTGCACGTTGGGCAGCTCCTGGGTGCCCTCGACCAGGGAGTGCGAGGCCAGGACCTGCTCGAGCAGCGTGGATCCGGAGCGCGGCAACCCCACGATGAAAATGGGGTCGGGGTCCGGTGCGCCGGCGCCCCGGCGGCTGTCGAAAAATTCAAGGGTGCACACCGCGATCTGCTGACGCGTGTTGTTCTCGATGATCTCGGGGCGATAGTTGCTTTCGGCGCGCTTCAGCCCATTGCCGAGTTCGTAGTAATGAAATGCGTCGGCAAACTCGCCCTGGTCCTCCAGTGCCTTGCCCAGCGCAAAATGCAGGTGATACCGATCGACCGGCGCAATCGTCGGCGCGGTTTGCAAGGCCCGCAATCGCGCAACTTCTTCCTCCGTGAAGCGGTAGGTCTTGAGGTTGGCGAGACTCCAGTAGGCATCGCCGAATCCGGACCGGTGTTCAGCCGCCCTCCGATAGGACTCGATGGCCTCTTCACGCCGCCCCAGCGTCTTCAGCGCATGCGCCATCGATAAATGCGCGTCGGGATCGGCGGGCGTGGCCGCGAGGATATCCCGGTACAACTCAATGGCCCGCTCGTGCTCGCCGAGGCCAACCAAGGCAGTGGCCTTCAGGCTTTGATAGTAGAGCCGGTTTGCCGGATCCTCCCGCAGCAGCTGATCGAGCTGGCGGCGCGCCTCCTGGTATTTGTGCAATTCGAGAAGTGCCTCGGCGTATTCGGTGCGCGCGAGACGATAGTCCGGAGCCAGTTCGAGCACTGCCGCCAGCAAAAGTTCGGCATCGTCGAATACCTTGCGCGCGCTGCCGATGCGCGCCAGCAGCCGCATGGCTTCCACCTCGTTGCCGTGCTGCACAAGGTAGGCGCGCACCATGAGTTCGGCCGCGTCCAGATCGCCATCCACGAACAATCCCGTCGCGGTGACCACCGCAGGCGGCAGCTTGCGGAGTATCGCTACTTGGCCGGCCGCCGTGGCGGCCTGGTCCGCCTGTCCGGTCATGCGGTAGAGGCCTTCGAGCATGGACCAGCTCGCCGGCAACGCATGGTTGATGCTGACCGCCAGCCGGAAGGCATCGATGGCCTGCGGCGCCTGCTTCAAAAACACAAAACAGTGTCCGCGCTCCTCGTGCAGGCGGCTGAAGCGCGGGTGCTGCCGCTCCAAGGCCGCCAGGGTGGCCAAAGCGTCGGGGACGCGGCCCAGGTACCGTTGGGAAATGGCCATGAACAGAAGCGCATCGCGATGGCCGGGCGTACCCGCGAGCAGCGCCTCTCCTGCGGACAGCGCCTCGGCAAAGTCGCGCCGTCTTATCAGCCCCCGTATCCGGGAGACTTCCGAGGCGGCGGAATGCGTGGCTGTCGCGCTCGAATCCATGAGTATCCGTTAAAAAAAAGGGCGGACCCGCAAGTCCGCCCTCGATTCTACTGCAACCGGCCCGCGCCGGTTTTCTTCGGTTCAGCCGATATCAGAACTTATACCCGAACTGCACCGTCAGCACGCGCGGCCGCAACGGCACCTCGGTCTTGATGAACTGGCCCGACGAGGTATTCGTGCTGGCATTGGTGTTCGTGATGTTGCTGCCCGAGAGCTGCGCCGTCCATTGGTCCTTGGCCACGCCGATCGCCGCATCGTACGTCGTGTTCCCCGGTATGGTGTACTTACACAGCGTCGTGTTGGGAACACCGTTCAAGAGGCAGCCGCCCTGCGATGACGGCAGGTTGCCGTCCGGAAAGCTGGCCGGTTCGTTGCGCATGGCGCCCACGTGATTGGCGCCCAGCATCGCAAAGGGCTTGTAGTCGTTGATAGTCATGTCGTAACGCGCCCGCAGGTTGAATTGCAGGGGCGGTGAAAAGGCGGGCGAGGTGCCGAGCACTCCGTACGGGTTGGTATACGGCACGCCGTTGACCTGGGTGATGCACGAACCCACCGCCGCGCCGTTCGCCGTCGCCCGGTTGGCTGTCAAGCAGGGTGCATTGGTCTGCTGGGAACTGTTCCAAGAACTCGATCCCTGCACGGTGAGTCCCTCGGTCACGCGGGCGACCAATTGCAGCTCGACGCCTTTGACCTCGTAGGTGGGGCCGTTGATGTCGAAGGTGGTGTTGCCAAGATGCACCGGGTCGAACAAGGGCAATTGAACATTGCTCCACGTCATCTTGTACCCGGACACGTTGACCTGAACGCGATGGTTGAAGAACTCGCTCTTGACGCCGACTTCGTTGTTGACCAGATTGTCCGAGTCGTAGCCCACCGGCTTGTAGAACTGCTTCTGTTTGCCGCCGGCCAGGAACGGTGCGACGGCCTTCAGCGCGATGGTGCTGCCGTCGATGCTGGTGGCGGTGCGATTGAAGCCGCCCGGCCGGAATCCCTGCGACCAGGTGTAGTACGCCAGGATGTCCGGCGTGACGTGCCAGGTCAGGTTGGCGCGGCTCTTGAAGCCGCTTTCGCTCTTGTGCAAGTTGATGCCGAAGCCGTAGGCGGCGGCGCCCGCCTGCCCGTAAGGAGTTCCGTTCGGTACGTTCAGGATGCTTGAAGTAGCACTGTAGTACTCGGAGCCGTGTTCATACTCGTCGTAATGGTAATGACGCGTACCGCCTGTCAGCGTCAGCACCTTCGGAATCAGGTCGACGTCCACGGATGCGAATTCCGCCAGCTGTTTGTAGCCGCGCTCAATGTCCTCGCCGAACGCCGTGTTGGAGTTCAAACGCAGGCTGGGGTCGGTGGCGTAATAACCCGGAACCGGTCCCACTGCCTCCACGCAATCAGGACCGCCCGCCGCCGAGATGGCGAGGTTGGCGGGGTTGCACTGCGGGATGGGCAGGTAGTTGAAGTTCATGTTGTCTTTGATGTTGAACTTCTCCCAAAAGACGCCGAGGGTGCCGCGGACGCGATACTCATCGTTCGTCGCCAGGCGGATTTCGTGGCTTTGATGGGTGTTCTCAACTCGATCCCGCCAGGAACCCACCGGCGCGTAGCAGGTGGTTGGCTTGGCCGACCGGAAATAGGCATAGCCGGCGTCCTTTCCCGTGCAGGAATAGTAGGAACCGTGCTTCGACGTCAGGTAGTTCGAATAGTCCTGCTGCTGGTCGATATGACGAACCATGTAGCTGCCGGCATAGACGACCTTGAGGTAGTCGCCAACCTTGCCGTTCAGGGTCCAGGCCGTGCTCTCGTACTTGTCCTTGTCGAAGGCCGGGGCGAACGCCACGATCTGGTGGGGCGCCAGCGCCGTTCCATTGGGGCTGACCGGCTCATCGAAGAAGTATCCGTCCGCTTCGAAGTTCTGGTAGTTCTGCTGCAGGAGCAGGTTCCAGTCGTCGTTGAACTGGAACAGGACCGACAAGCGGGCGCCAGAGGTCGTCGCCGTATTGAGATTCGATCCGGTGAGGCCCGCGTTGAGTGCCACCGGGCTCTGCGTGGGCGGGGTGCCGGGGTTGATGAATGAATTGGTGCCGGCCACGTTGCTGATGTAGCCGCCACGGCGATCGTTGAAGATCGTGGCCCGCAGCGACAGCTTGTCCTGGATCAGCGGCAGATTGAGAGTGGCGTTGACGTTGGAGTTTGGGTCGCCGCCGGTGGTGATGCCGTAGCCCGCATTGACTTCGCCTTCGGTGACGTTCAATTTCGGCTTGTTGGTGATATAGCGAATGGCGCCGGCCTGCGATCCGCCGCCGAACAGCGTACCTTGCGGGCCTTCCAGCACTTCGACTCGCTCCATGTCAACCATGTAGACGTCGTTGTTGCGGGCGGGAAACTGCATGGACTGATCGTCCAGGTACAAGGCAACGTTCGGGAACGGGGCGGTCGTCGATTGCGATTGGTTGCCGGAGCCGCCGGAGCTCAAACCGCGCATGAAAATGTTGCCGGTACCCGGGCCGTTGCCGCTGAAGGTGACGTTGGGCGTGTAGCGCAGCAGATCCTCGAAGTTCTGGACGTTGAGCTGTTTGAGGGTGTCACCGGTCAAGGCCTGAATCGTGATGGGCACGTTCTGCGCGTTTTCCGAGCGCCGCTGCGCCGTCACCGTGATCTCCTGAATGGCCTCGGAATTGACCTCGGTATCCGCGGCTGCGGCCGATGCCCGACTCGTGAGACTTGCTGCCGCGCAACTGCTCAAGATTGCGGCGATGGCATACGACAGCTTTGGATTTGAGTTCATGCTTCATCCCTTCCGTTATTTGAGAACCGCTCGGTCAGTCGTCATTTTTTTATAAACTCGTGCCGAGGATAGCATCGGGCCGAGGAAGCGTAAGGACTAATTGTTGCAGCAATGCTTCAGCGATATGCCGAAATTGGATCCGCCAATGCGAAAATTGCATTTGTCGTTGCGAAATTCCAACAAATGGGCGGACCTGGCAGCTTATCCGAGAGGCCGATCGACCATCTCAAGATGCAGCTTGTCGGCTTCCGGGTAGGGATTGGCGAGCGCCACCGTCTCGTTGAGTTCGACGCCGAGCCCGGCCCCGGTTGGCGGAATGACATACCCGGACTCCCAGCGGATGGGCGCCTTCAAGATGCTTGCGTGGAAGCCGCCCCATTGCTGAATTCCCTCCAAAATCAAGAAATTCGGGGAACAGGTGGCAATTTGGATATTGGCCGCGCCCACCACCGGACCACAGTACAGGTGCGGTGCGATTTGCGCGTAGTGCACCTCGGCCAATGCGGCGATTTTCTTCGCCTCGAGCAGCCCGCCTGCGCGCCCTAAGTTGATTTGCAGGATATTCGCCGCCCCGGCAGCCAACACGCGGGCGTACTCGTACTTGGTGGTCAGCCTCTCGCCGGTGGCGATCGGAATTTTCGTGCCGCGCGCCACGATGGCCATCTGTTCGGGCATGTCCGGGGGTACCGGCTCCTCGAACCACAACGGATCGTAGGCTTCGAGGAGGCTCGCGAGGCGAATCGCTCCTGATGTGGTGAATTGACCGTGCGTACCCAGCAGCAGGTCGGCGCGACGTCCGACCGCCTCACGGACCAGACGAACCAGACGCACCGTACGTTCCAAGGATTCCTGCGTGGGCTGCCGCGGGTCGTAGGCGGAGTATCCACCCGTCGGATCGAACTTCAGCGCCGTGAAACCCTGCGAGACGTACTCGGCCGCCCGTCGTGCAGAGCGCTCCGCGTCGTGGTAGAAGTCGTCGCCTTCGCCCTGTGCAGGATACAGATACGTGTAGCTGCGCAGGCGTTCGTGCACCTTGCCGCCGAGCAGGTTGTAGACCGGCTGATCGAGCGCTTTTCCAACGATATCCCAGCAGGCCATTTCCAGGCCGCTCATCACGCTCACGAGCGAGAGGTCGGGACGCAGCGTGAATCCGGAGCCGTAGCTCTCACGCCAAAAAGCTTCGATACGCATGGGATCACGGCCCAGCAGGCGGCGCGCAAACAGATCTTCGATCATCGCCGCAACGACTTGGGGTCCAAAGGTGGCGGCGTACACTTCGCCGATCCCTTCGATCCCGCAGACGGTGCGAAGTTTTAAAAACACGAAGTAGCGGCCGCCGAAACTCGGGGGCGGATTCGCGACGACGAACACTTTGACGCTGTCGAGCTTCATTTGCTTTTCCTGGAGTTCATTCAGCCAGCATTAGAGCAGCCGCCCTTTGCGCCACCATGACGGTCGGTGCGTTCGTGTTGGCGGAGGTCACCGTGGGGAAGACCGACGCGTCGATCACGCGCAGGCGCTCGATACCATGGACACGCAGCGATGCATCGACCACGGAATCGGCAGGCGTGCATCCCATGCGGCAGGTGCCCACGGGGTGGTAGACGGTCATGGCGCGCGCGCGGAAATCCGCCAGCATCGCCGCGCCGTCCAGCGAGTCAAGATCGGGCGCAATGGGTGCACGGATGAGCGAACGCATGGATCGCGTTTGCGCAATCGTCTGCAGCAGCCGGCCACAGGCGATGACGTCTTCCTCGTCCTTGCGCGTCGACAGATAATTGGGGGCGATGCGCGGCGCCTGCCTGAAATCCGCGCTTGCGATGTCGATGCGCCCAACGCTGGTCGGCCGGGTCGGCTGGAAGCAGAGATAGAATCCGGGGAATCCGTCCACTTCGATGATCTTGCGGGTTGCATCTCCCGCGCTGTAGGTGACCGGATTGAAGTAGAGCTGCACGCCGGGGCGCGTATCGCCGGGACACAAGGGTAGAAAACCGCCCATCTGATTGACGCTCAAGGCCAAGGGTCCGCGGCGCGACACGAGGTAGCGAACGCCTGCGGCCAGCTTTCCCAACGGCGAGTGCAGCGCGTTGTTCAAGGTGGGTTGGGTTGCCTTGAAGGAATAGACGACGGCGAGGTGATCTTGCAGGTGCCCGCCGACCGAGGGGTTGTCCAGCACCGGATCCAGCCCTAATGCGCTGAGCGCCGCGGCCGGGCCCACGCCGGAGAGCTGCAGCAGTTGCGGCGAGTTGACCGTGCCGGCGCACACCAACACTTCGCGCCGGGCGGCGGCGAACTTCGCCGCCCCGTCGCGGTAAAACTCCACGCCGATGGCGCGCCGCTGCTGGATGCGTATTTTGCTCACCCACGCGTGGGTCTCGAGCTTGACGTTGCCACGGCGCAGCGCCGGCCGCAGAAAGGCATCGGCCGCGGAGCGGCGCACGCCATGGCGGACAGTGACTGGGTAGCAACCCAGCCCGAGCGGATGCTCGCCATTGAAATCATCCGTCGTCGGCAAACGCAGCTCAGCGGCGGCATCCAGCCAGTTGCGGCGCATGGGATGCAGGTACGGGGTCACGTCGGCCACGTCGAGCGCGCCCCCGCCATGAGCAGTCCCGTTGGGATCGACACGCCGTTCCGACATTTCAAAGTAGGGTTTGACATCCTCCCAGCCCCATCCGACGTTTCCCATGCGGCGCCAGTCGTCGAAGTCCTGGGGAGCGCCCCGGCAGTAGACCAACGCATTGATGGAACTCGAGCCGCCGACCACCCGCCCGCGAGGCCAGTACATGCTTCGCCCATTGAGTCCGGGGCAGCCCTCTGTTTGATATTTCCAATTGACCGATGAATCGGCGAACGTGCGCCCGTATCCGATCGGCGTTTTGATCCAAAATCGAGCATCGGAACCGCCGGCCTCGAGCACCAAAATGCGGTCACGGCCGCTTGCCGACAGACGCTCGGCCAGCACGCATCCCGCAGATCCTGCGCCAATGATGATGTAGTCGAATTCGCCCACAGCCTGAGAGCTTAGTCTTTCGACGCGCTCGCGCTATGCCATTTCGCGATCCGGCCATGTTATTTTGCGAAACGCCGGCAGCCTCGAGACCGGTTCCATGAGTCGCGCAGCGCAAACGAACCCTGTATGGTTGAGGCAGATCACTTGGAGGTGCACGTTTGAGCGCAACCGCATTTGACGCCGGCCCTACCCATGTTCCTTCATCGATCGAGCGCTGGTATGTGCTCATTTTGGTGTGCCTGATCTACGCCATCAATATTGCCGATCGTTATGTCGTGTCCACCGTGCTCGAGCCGATACGGCTTGATTTGAAGTTGACCGATGCCGGCGTTGCTTTTCTGACCGGCACGCCGCTCGCCTTTTTTTATGTCGCGTTCGGAATTCCGATCGCCTGGTTGGCCGATCGGCATAACCGGCGCAATATTCTGGCCGGATCGCTGGTAATTTGGTCCGCGTTCACGGCGCTGTGCGGGTTGTCGACGAATTATCTGCAGTTCTTGCTGGGACGTATCGGCGTAGGCGTCGGCGAGGCCGGCGGCACGCCGCCGTCCACCGCCATCGTTTCGGATTGCTTTCCGCCCGACCGGCGCCCCATGGCCATGGCCGTTCTGGCGCTCGGTGCGCCTATCGGCGCCTGGCTGGGCGCCGACCGGGCGGGCGCGATTGCGCACGCGTACAATTGGCGGGCAGCCTTCCTGGCTCTCGGTTTGCCCGGCGTCATCGTCGGGATCATCGTTTTTCTCAGCGTCCGAGAGCCGCGCCGGGGACGCCTGGACAGCGTGGTCGAGGACATCAAGCCCTCCTTGCACGCCTGTTTGCAATTCCTTTGGCGGCAAAAAGCTGCGTTTCACATCATGATCGGCGGCGGCCTGTGCGCGCTCTGGGGTTGGGGCCTGATCTACTGGACGCCGACTTTTCTGCAGCGCGCGTACAGCCTCGATGTCGGACAGGCGGGCGCCGTCACCGGCAATATTCATCTGTGGGGAGGTTCGCTTGCCACCGTGGCGACGGCGTGGCTGCTGTCGCGCTCATCCATGGCCGATCCGCGCCGCGTGGTGTGGCTGCTGACCGCAGGGATCGGCTTGGCGACCATCCCTTCCTTCATTGCCTACTGGACCCACTCCCTGTTCCTGTGCAAGGCAATGTTCTGGTTGTTCATCCCCGCGATTTATTTTTACATCGGCCCGTGTTTCGGCCTGCTCAACAATCTTGCGCCGTGCCGCATGCGCAACATGTTCATCGCCATCTCGCTGCTGGTCGCCAACATCTTGAATCTGATCATTGCTCCCTGGGTGGTCGGCCTCTTGAGCGACTGGTTCGCGGGCCCGCGGCCGACCGACGCGGCCTCGCTGCGGGCGGCCTTGCTGGTCCTGGCACCCACCGGACTGTGGGCCGCCTGTCATCTGTACTGGGCATCGAGAACCATCATCGCCGATCAGCAGCGCGCGATCGGCTATGCAAGATCCGCGGCGCCTTGATCATGCGCAACCCGCACCTGGACCGACGATGGCTGCCGCTCAACGCCTTGCGCGCCTTCGAAGGCGTCGCCAAGCATTTGAGCTTCACCGCCGCGGCCAACGCGCTGCTGATCTCGCAGAGCGCGTTGTCGCGCCATGTGATCGCGCTCGAAAAAATGATCGGCGTGCAGCTGTTCGAGCGCCGTCCGCATTCCTTGGTGCTCACCAAGGCCGGACAGCATCTGCTGCCGGCCGTGATGAAGTCCTTCGATCGCCTGGAATTCGCGTTGGACGATTTACGCAACGACGGCGCGAGCGGCACACGTACGCTGCGGGTGCACATGCCGCCGAGTTTTGCGGCATACCTCGCCGTGCCGATTTTGCGGGATTTCCGCCGCGCTGCGGCCGACGTGGAAATCGATCTGGTCAGTCCGGCCGGTGTGGGACCGCCGCCCGGGGACGTCGATGTTGCGGTGGTCTATTCGAAGCCGACCGTGACCGATCTGGTCACGGACCTTCTGTGGCCGGTGCATTTGAGCTTGATGTGCCATCCGGCCGTCGCGGCCCGGCATGCCGGCAAAACCCTGGCGCAGTTCGTGGAGGCGAACGAACTGGTGCATGTGCGCATCGCCGAACTGCCGCGGCATCATCTTTGGAAGCAATTTGCGCGCTCCGCCAATTTGCCCAACCTCAATGTGGAACGCGGAGTGGTTTTCGATACTGCGATGTTGGCCGTGCAGTATGCGTTGAGCGGCGAGGGCGTCGCGCTGCTCGACACCTATCTATTTGGCGATCATATTCGTTCGGCACGTCTGGTCAAACCATTCGGCAACAGCCTGGACGATGGGTACGGATATTATTTGATTACCCATCCGGAGGCCCTCGGCGATACCGCGGTTGCGTTGTTCCGTTCGTGGCTGATCGAGCGCTTTGGCAGCGGCGGCGATCTCACGCAGGCCGGTCTGCACTTGGCGGTGTCGAATGATTGACGGGCGGCGGGCGTAAATGAAGAGCGCGACAAGGGTTGCGGTGATCGGCGGGGGAGTGGTCGGCGCCAGCGTCCTCTATCACTTGACCAAGGCTGGATGGAAGGACGTGCTGTTGATCGAGCGCGCCGAGCTCACCTCGGGATCGACCTGGCATGCGGCCGGCGGCATGCACACGGTCAACGGCGATCCCAATGTCGCGAAATTGCAGCAATACACGATCGAGCTTTACAAGGAGATCGAACGAATCTCCGGACAATCCTGCGGCGTGCACATCACCGGCGGCCTGATGCTGGCAGGCACGCGCGAGCGGCTGGACTGGCTGAAGATGGCCAAGGCGCGCGGTCGATATCTTGGAATGGAGCTTGAAATCATCTCCGTCGATGAGGCGGCGCGGCTCTTTCCGCTGCTGGACAAGAAGCACTTCAAGGGCGCGATGTACGACCCCATCGAAGGCCACGTCGATCCGTACGGCGTCACGCATGCCTACGCCAAATCCGCACAACTCGGCGGGGCGGAAATCGTCAGGCACACCCGCGTGACCGATCTGAAGGCGCGCAGCGACGGATCCTGGGACGTCATCACCGACCACGGCAATGTGCATGCCGAGTACGTCGTGAACGCCGCGGGGTTGTGGGCGCGCGAGGTGGGGCGCATGGTCGGCATCGAATTGCCCATTCTGGCCATGGAGCATCAATACCTCATCACCGGCGACATGCCGGAACTCAAGGGTAAAAAGGAACAGCTGCACTGCATCGACTTCGAAGGGGAGCTCTACCTCCGTCAAGAGCGCGGCGGCATGCTGCTCGGAACCTACGAAAAAGCCGGCGTGCCGTGGTCGGCGACCGAGACGCCATGGGACTTCGGACAGGACCTGCTCGCCAACGATCTTGACCGGATCGCGCCCAGCTTAGGTGTGGCATTCGAACATTTTCCGGCGCTGGGCGATGCCGGCATCAGGAAGGTCGTGAACGGACCGTTCACGTTTGCCCCGGACGGCAACCCGTTGGTCGGACCGGTCAAGGGTCTGCAGAATTTCTGGGTGGCCTGCGGCGTGATGGCCGGCTTCAGCCAGGGCGGCGGGGTGGGTCTGGCCCTGTCGCGCTGGCTGATCGATGGGGATCCGGGCGCCGACATTTGGGGCATGGACGTGGCGCGCTACGGCGATTGGACGACGCTTGCCTACACCAATGCCAAAGTTCGCGAGAACTATTCGCGCCGGTTCAGTATCCGGTTTCCCAACGAGGAGCTCCCCGCTGCCAGGCCGCTGCGCACGACACCTATCTATGAAAGGCTGCAGGCCGCGAACGCCGTGTTCGGCGACTACTGCGGTTTGGAGCATTCCCTGTGGTTCGCGCCCAGCGCGCACGGCGCCAGCGACGAATTCAGCTTTCGCCGCTCGAATGACTTTGCGCATATTGCCGGGGAGTGCGCAGCGGTGAAGAATTCCGTGGGTCTGCTCGAAATCTCCAACTACGGCAAGTTCGAGGTCAAGGGTCCCGGGGCCGCGGACTGGCTTGCGCAGGTGATGTCGAACCGTGTTCCGGCGGTGGGCCGCATCGGCTTGACGCCGATGCTCAACGAGCGCGGCAAGCTGATCGGCGACTTCACGATGTGCCGAATCGGCCCCGAGCATTTTTTGTTGATCGGCACCTACGCGGCGGAAAGCCACTATCTGCGCTGGTTCGAGCGGCATCCTCCCTGCGCCAGCGTGTCGATCCGCCCTTGCGCCATGGAATACGCCGGGCTGTCCATAGCCGGTCCGAATTCGCGCGCTCTGCTGCAAGAGTTGGTACGCGATGACCTGTCGACCGCGGCCTTTCCTTTCTTGTCATTCAGGCGCATGGAAATCGGCATGGTGCCGGGCTACGTTGGCCGCGTTTCCTTTACGGGCGAACTGGGATTCGAAATATGGGTGACCGCCGACTACCAGCGCGCACTCTATGATCTGTTGGCCGGTGCCGGCCGAAAATATGAGCTGCGGCCGTTCGGCGCTCGAGCGCTCAACTGCATGCGAGTCGAGAAGAGCTTCGGTACGTGGACGCGGGAGTACCGTCCGATCTACGGTCCCTTCGAGGCCGGGCTCGGGCGATTCGTGGATTTCAAGAAAGAAACATTCACGGGCCGCGCCGCCGCAATGGAAGAGAAGCGCAGCGGCGGCGCTCTGCGGCTCCTGACCTTCAAGCTCGAGATCGCGGACGCGGATGCGTTGGGCGATGAGCCCATCTGGCATGACGGCAAGGTCGTGGGCTGGGTGACATCCGGCGCCTTCGGCCATCGCGTCAAGCATTCGCTGGCCTTGGGGTACGTGCCGGCGGCAATGGCCGGTGCAACCTCGGGTTTCGAGATTGAGATCATCGGTGAGCGGCATCACGCCCAGCCTCTATCCGAGGCTGCCTATGATGCGCAAGGCTCGCGCATGCGCACCTGATGCGCGCGGCGCGATAGCGCGTTCCCGATGGCCGGTGTCGAGGCAAAAATTCCCTTGCAGTGGCGTCAGGTGGCCGTCATCGCGCTCTTGTTCGGCGGCTACGCGTCGCTGTATTTCTGCCGGGCTGACCTGTCGGTGTCGACACCGCTGCTGATCGACGAGCTCGGGGCGCGCGGCCTCGGGCACGCCGATGCCATCGTGCGCATGGGCCAGGTCTCATCTCTCGGGGTGCTGGCCTATGCGCTCGGCAAGCTCTTCTTGGGGGGCTTGGGCGATATATGGGGCGGGCGCGTCAGCTTTCTCATCGGCCTGGCCGGTGCGGTGGCGTTCACCCTGTCGTTCACCGCCGGCGGAACGGTGCCATTGTTCATGCTCGCATGGATCGGCAACCGGCTCACGCAGTCCATTGCCTGGGCGGGGCTCATCAAAGTATCGTCGAAATGGTTCGACTACACATCCTATGGCCGCGTCATCGGCGTGCTCAGCATCAGCTACCTGGTCGGCGACGCGGCGGCGCGACAGTGGATGGGCATGCTGATGCAACACGGCTTCGGCTGGCGGGCGCTCTTTTATTTCGCGGCGGCTGTGGCGGGTGCGATGCTGCTCTGCAATGCGCTGTTCTTGCGCGAATCGCGCTCAAGGTTGGGGTTTGCCGAAGCCAAACCCAATCCGCTGAATTTGTTCGGCGTGGAGGAGTCGCGCCCCAGCATACGCGGCCTGTTGCTGCCGCTGCTGCGCAGCCGTGCATTCCTGCTGATTTGCTTTCTGTCCTTGGGGTGCACCATCATTCGCGAAACCTTCAATACCTGGACACCCGTGTATTTGCGCGACTACCTGGGCTACGGCGTGAGCGATGCTGCGCGCCTGAGCTCGATTTTTCCGGCAGTAGGTGCGGTGTCCGTCGTTGCCTCGGGATGGCTGAGCGATCGGCTCGGCGTCAACGGCCGCTCGCTGGTGCTGTTTTTCGGTTTGGCGGCCACCGCGGCTGCGCTGTTGCTGCTGGTGTCGATGCGCTCGAGCGCCGCCGGCTCGCCGCTGCCGCTGGTGGCGATCGGCATCATTGCCTTTTGCTTGTTGGGGCCCTATTCGTATCTCGGCGGCGCCTTTGCGCTGGATTTTGGGGGCAAGCGGGCTTCGGCAGCCTCGTCGGGCATCATCGATGGCATCGGCTACCTGGGCGCGGTGGCGGCCGGCGACAGCGTCGCAAGATTGTCCGTGTCGTTCGGCTGGCAGGGCGTATTCGTGACACTGGCGGCGGTCAGCGCCGTGGCGGCGGTGGGCTCGGGCTATTTGTTATACTTCAGCGCCCGCGCGGCGCGTGCCGGACTGCCTTTGCCATGAAAATTCCAGCCGCTCTCAAGAGTGTCCACGCGGATGCCGACTCGCTGACCTTGCAATGGGCGGACGGGCGGACCAGCCAGTTCGCCGGCATCTGGTTGCGCGACAACCAATCTGAACAGCGCGATGCCCACAGCGGCCAGCGGCTGGTGGACATTGCGGATTTCCCGGCAGCGCCGAAGATTCGTGCCGCCTCGCTGCATGCAGGGGTGGTGCAGGTACAGTGGGAGAATGAGCTTCACACCACGCCGTTCGACGTGGAGTGGTTGGCGGCGCAGGTGGATGCGCCGTTCGAGCACGTGCCGATGCAGGCCTGGATCGGCGGGACCCTGGATGCGTTGCGCGATTTCGCGTGGTTGGGGCTGCGGCAGGCTCAGGAAGACGCGCCGGATCGCTCGCGCTGGCTCACGCGGCTGCTGACGGACGGCATTGCCTTCCTGAGCGATGTGCCGGCCACCGACGAGGCCATACTGGAGGCGATGGCTTTGGTCGGCCGCGTCGCCGCGACCAACTATGGGCTGGTGTTCGACGTGCGCGCCGTGGCGCAGCCTGAGAACCTGGCGTTCTCCGACCTTGGATTGGGATTGCATACCGACAATCCGTATCGAGAACCCGTGCCCGGCTTCCAAGCTCTGCACGTGTTGAGCGCGGCGCCCGACGGCGGCGAGAGCCTGTTTGCCGATGGCCTGGCGCTGGCGGCGCATTTGCGCCGCAACGATCCCGATGCCTTCGCATGCCTGACGCGCACCGCGGTGCCGTTCAGGTATCGGTCCAAGGATGCGGACTTGTATGCCGAACGGCCCCTGATCCAACTGTCGTGCGACGGTGTGGTGACGGGCGTGCATTACAACAGCCGCTCAATCGCGCCGCTGCGGCTCTCGCTCGAGGACACGCAAGCGTTCTATGCTGCCTATCGGAGGTTCGCGCTGCTATTGCGCGACCCGGCGTTTCAACTCAAGTTTCGAATGCGCAGCGGCGATCTCGTGGTGTTCGACAATCAGCGCATGTTGCATGGCCGTACGCCGTTCTCTTCGGCGCGACATGCGCGCCATTTGCGCGGCTGTTACCTGACGCGCGACAGTGTGTACAGCGAATCGGCGCTGCTGCGCCGGCAACAGAGCAAGGCGCGCTGCGCATGAGCCCGGCCGCTGAGATTTTCGCGCTTTTCAATGAACGCGGAGCGGGGGCGTACTACGGCGAGACGGTGTCGATGACGGAACACATGCTGCAGGCGGCGTATTTTGCGCAAGCCGAGGCCGCGCCGGCGGCGCTCGTCATCGCCGCACTGCTCCACGATGTGGGGCATCTCATCGAAACAGTACCCGACGATATCGCGGACTGGAAGACCGATGCGCGTCACGAAGAAGTGGGCGGCCGCTGGCTGGCGCAACGCTTCCCCGCCTCGGTCGCGGAGCCGGTGCGCCTGCATGTTCCCGCGAAACGCTACCTCTGCGCCACCGACAGTACCTATCTGGCGAAGCTCAGTCCGGCTTCGGTGGTCACACTGAAGCTGCAAGGCGGCGCGATGACGCGCGGCGAAACGGCGCGCTTCGAGGCCGAATCCTTTTATCGCGAGGCGGTGCGCATCAGGCGCTGGGACGACGCCGGCAAGGTCGCCGGCCTGGCAACGCATAAGCTCGAGGGCTATCGCGAACTCATCAACTCCGTGCGCTCATGAATTCAATGAAGGCGCCGCCTCAATAGCATAGGGCTTGATCGGGGCCGTCTTGCGCAAAAAGTACAGTGCCGACAGGCCCATCAATATCGTGCCGAGCACGCTGGTGCCGTACGCGCTGGCCGTGAAGACTTGCAGCCAATTGAGCTGCACCAGGCCGAAGTTGCGCCAGAGCAGGAGCGCGCAGCTTCCCAAATATCCGGACGCGTCGGCAACATAGATGAGAAACCCGGCCGTGCCCACCGTACCGCTCGCGGCGATCAGCCGATCGAACAGCATGGCGTTGAACGGGACATAGGCCATGTACAATCCCGCACCGCTCAAAATCATCCAGGCAAGCGGTGACAGCACGCCCGCTTGAAAGGCCATCGTCGACGCGCCGAGCAGCAGGAATCCGGCGATCACGACGCCATGAATCACCAGCAGCGCCTTGGTGTTGTCGCGCACGACGATGATGACGGCCAGCACGGTCAGCGACAGTACCGCCACCGGCAGTTCGCTGGCCGTGAACACCGCGGCAGCATGGCCAAATCCCAACGCAGTCCAGATTTCGGCTGCAAAGTTGTCGCGGAAGTCGCGGATCGCGGTGGTGAGTACGTAACTGAGCACCAGCAGGGCAATACCGGGTCCATAGCGCTGCAGGAAGCGGCTGCGCGCAGCTCCATCCATGGGCGCGCGCCGCACGCGCGCCGCCTCATCTTGCGGACTGGGCGGCGGTATCTGCCAGAGCACCCACACGGACAAGCCCAGTAATGGGAAAAAAAGCGCGCCGGCGGCGGCCGGCATCCAGAATGGGCCGACATTCCAGACGTCCATGAGCAATTTGCCCACGGACTTTACCGCGCCCGAAGAGACGATGAAGCTTGCGCACAAGATCGCGCCCAAGACTTCAGATGTTCGACGGCCCTCCATGAAGCCAAAGACCAGCCCCCAGATCAATCCCAAGGGCAGGCCGTTCAAGAACATCGCGAACACATTCCAGGGCGCCGGTATGAGCGCGAACAGAATGAGCGCGAGCCAGGCGAGGAATACCAGCACCACGATGGCCATGGCCCGCTTGTTCGGGGTGATTTCCGCGATCAATTTCACGCCGATCAATTTTGAAACGGCATAGCCCAGTACCTGCGCCAGCACCACGGCGATCTTGTAATCGAAGGCGAAATGCCATCCCGGAACGTCGGTAAAAAGGGCGACGGAGAACGGCTTGCGGAATGCGTACATCGAGAAGTACGCCGCAAATCCTGCGAGCCCGGCAAAGATCGTGAAGACGACGGGATTGGCCCTTGCAAGGACCTGATGCAGCCTGGAAGTCACGCGCGCGAGCCTACCATACGCCGCGGGTCGACGCGGATGCGGTGAATCTGTCACTCTTCTTCTGCATGGGCAACTCATTCGACCTTGCGGTTGTCGGCGCGGGAATCGTCGGCCTGTCGTGCGCGCGCGCTGCCGCGCTGCAGGGGCTGCGCGTGGTCGTCATCGATCGCGACGCCCGATCAAACGGGGCGTCGGTCCGAAATTTTGGGTTTGTGTCGGTGACCGGCCAAGAGCGCGGAACTGCATGGACTCGCGCCCGCCGCACCTGCGCGATTTGGGAGGAAGTGGCGCGCCACGCCGGAATCACGATCACGCAGCGCGGCTTGTGGATGATGACGCGGCGCGCGGAAGCGCTGCCGCTGCTCGAAGCGTTTGTCCAAACAGAAATGGGCGAGGGCTGCCGGATCTTGAGCCGCGCCGCGGCGTCTGCGCGCTGCCGCGAGCTGGCGAGTGCGGATTTGCGGGCGGTGCTCGAGAGCTCAGTCGACCTGCGGGTCGAATCGCGCGAGGCCGTCCCGAAAATCGCCGCCTGGCTCGCGGAGCGTCACGGTGTCCTGTTTCTGCCGGAGACCGCGGTGCTGTCGGTCGAGCCGCCGCGGCTTGAAACCTCGCGCGGTGTCGTGGACGCCGGGGCGGCAGTGGTGTGCCCGGGAGACGACATCGCGTCGCTTTTTCCGGATCAGATCGCCAGGTACGGCGTAACCCGCTGTAAGCTGCAGATGTTGCAGCTTGCAGACCCCGGATTTCGGCTGCCCGGCGTGTTGATGTCCGATCTTGGCCTGTTGCGCTACGCCGGGTACAGCGCACTGCCGGAAGCGAGGCCGCTGCGTGAGCGCCTGGCAGCGGAGCAAGGCGAACATTTGCAGCATGGGGTTCACCTCATTGCGGCGCAGGGCAGCGACGGCACGCTCGTCGTGGGCGACAGTCATCACTATGCGCGGACGCCGGATTTCTGCGCGCACGAGCGGGTCGATCAGCTCATACTCGAAGAGTATGCCGCGGCGACCGGCCGGGCGCCGGGCGCAGTTCGCGCGCGTTGGACGGGTACTTATGCGTCATGCACCGGCCGCAGCATGTTTATCGAGGCACCGGCGCACAATGTCCGCCTTGTGATGATCACCAGCGGTTCGGGCGCGTCAACCGGATTTGCAATCGGCGAGGAAGTCGTGGCAGATCTTTTTGGATGGAGCACCGGCTGAGCTGCGAGACTCGAGGCCGGGGGATGCGGCGATGCAACATTTATGAGCCGCGAGCACGGGTTGCGGATTCCACCGTCCTCGGCCACCATGAATTCGTGCGGCTATTTTTGACCAAGGCGGCGTTGCTGTCGGCGCTGAGCGGACTGTCGCTCCCTGCCGCCGGCTACCACGTGTACGTCACCAATGAGAGATCGGGAGACGTGACCGTGATCAATGGCGGCGACTTCAGCGTCGCTGCCACCATACCGGTGGGAAAGCGGCCGCGCGGCATTCACGTGAGTCCCGATGGCTTGGTCGTGTACGTCGCCTTGAGCGGTACGCCGATCGAGGCGCCGCCGCAGATCGATGCTCACGGCAACCCGATCTTCGAGAAGAAAAAAAGCGGCGACGATGACGATGATGCCGACAAAGCTGCCGACGGAATCGGCGTGTTGAATGTGGCCGCCAAGCGACTCACCGGCAAACTCGATGCGGGGTCGGACCCGGAGGAATTTGCGCTCAGCAAGGATGGGCGCCGGATCTATATTTCCAACGAGGACACCAAAACCGCCAGCGTGATCAATATTTCCTCCGGAAAGCGGGAACACATCATTCCCGTGGGCCAGGAACCGGAAGGCGTGACCACCACCCCGGACGGCAGGCGGTTCTACGTCACCTGCGAGGCGGGCGGCGACATTTACGTCATCGATGCGCTCTCCTACTCGGCCGTCAGCCATTTCAAAGTGAATGGAAGGCCGCGCAGCGTGGCGTTTCTATCCGCCGGCGGCATCGGATTCATCCCGTCGGAATCGGCGGGTGAGTTGAATATCATCGATTCCGTCCATGCCAAGGTGCTGAAGACGATCACGCTCCCGGCCGGCTCGCGGCCGATGCGGGTCAAACTATCGACGGATGAAAGGCGCCTGTATGTCAGCAATGGCCGCGCAGGGACCGTCTCGGTGTTCGACGCTCACAGCTACGAGCTGCTGGAGACGATTAAAGTGGGCACGCGACCGTGGGGGATCGGCGTGTCGCCCGATGGGAAATTTCTGTTCACGGCGAATGGCCCCTCGAACGACGTCTCGGTGGTCGACTTGAAGACCAATAAAGAAGTGTCGCGGATCAAGGCCGGATCGAGCCCGTGGGGCATCGCCGTCACTGTCCGATGATGAAAACCTCCTGCGCGGCAATGCTGCGCGTGAATCCTTCCTTGAACGCCCGCGTGCGAAGCACCGCGGGAGCTTGAAGCTTGATCGGTTTTTCGTAGTGCCTATCGGATGTTCCCGGCACGGAACCGTCCAGCGTGTAGCGTATGTCGGCGCCGGGTTCGCTCGAAGCCAGAGAGACCTCCACGGGCTGCGCATAGGTTCCGCCCCGGGGAGAGATGCTCGGCGGTGCGAGCACCGCCCGTCCCGGCAGGCCGTTGATCCATTCGCCCAACAGCCGCACGCCGCTCTGATCGACCGTGGTGCGCGCCAGCGGCGGCATCTTGATGTCACCCGCCGTAGCGATGCGCATGTAGGCAATCGAGCGCCAAATATCATGCGGTGCAATGACGCGCGGCCGATCGATGCCCTGATCGATCAAAACCGGTCCATCAATGAGCCCCTGTTTGTCGAGCGGCGTGTCATAGCGCGCATCGAAATTGGCGACGGTACCGCCGGGTCGGTGACAGTGCGCGCAATTCGCATCGAGATAGGAGCGGGCGCGATCTTGCAACGAGCGGGCGGTGTCGTCGGCGGCGGCCAGCGCGGCAAAGTTGCGCACGTCGTCGTCCTTGAATGCGGGCGCAAATAAGCCAAGATGATTCCAGGCGCGCAACTCATTGTCGGTGACGCCCGAAGCATAGGCGAAGAGCCGATTCAGCTGCCGTGTCTTAACGCCGAGCACGCCGCCGGCGATCGTGGTGTGGCAGGTCAGGCAGTCCTGTCTGCTGGGGTAGTACCAGGTCTGTGATTGGACTTGGCCATTGGCGGATTTCACTGAAATGCTCTCGGCGGCGCTGCCGGCGAGCAAGTCCGCATCGCTGCCGTCCGGCCGCCATTTGTAGACCACGCCATAGACGCCTCCGGTGGAATCACACACCAACAAGCGCGTCTCGAGCCGCCGCTTCGCGCCGGGATTTGCCGCGTCCAGGTCCAAGTCAAAATTTTTCACGAAAACCGTGCCCGGCGGGAAGCGCCATTCGCCCGCGGATGAAAACACGATCTGCCCGGGAACGGCGATCCAGCGCGATTTTTCCGCCCCATCGGACCAAAAGGCGACATTGATATCGTATGGAATCAGTCCTGAGTTCGGGATTCGGTTGGCGGTATCGCTGAAGACGCCCGTTTGAGAGAGCCGCGGCGGAAGCTTGCCGCCGGCCTCGGGCGGCATGCCCAAGTAGGGGCGTGTCGCGATCCGGGCTTCGAGGCCGTAAGGCGCGGCGCGCGAACAGCCGAATAGCGCGACGGCCAATGGCGCGAGGAGGCCTGACAGCGCGAGCAGCCCTGACGCGAATCCCCGTGCAGGCGCAGCGTTCGATCCGATTCTGCTCATGGAACCAATATAGTAACAATCCGGGCGATGCGGCCGTCGGATTTTGCTGCGCTTTGACCTCCTTCCGCGCGATAATGCCTGGAGAACCATAGCCGGGGAGTTACATGATGAGATCGATCCTCGCGATAACCTCGATTCTGATGCTGGGGTTTGCGCTTGATGGCGCGCGTGCCGATGACGCGGCGGCCGCGTCCGCCGCCGCCGACTACGCCGATCCCGCCAACTGGTTGTGCCGGCCCGGTCGCCAGGATGCATGCTCGGCGCCTCAGGACGCGACGGTTGTCGCGGTCAATGGCTCCCTGAAGCGCGAAGCTTTTCATGCTGCGAAGAATCCGGCGATCGACTGTTTCTATGTCTATCCTACGGTCTCGAACCAGCCAGGCGGGAATTCCGATCTTATGGTCACCGGCGCGGAAAAATCCGTGGTGAACGCGCAATTTGCGCGCTTTGCGGCCACGTGCCGTCTGTTCGCGCCCATGTACCGGCAAGTTACCTTGACCGCGCTGCGTGCGTTGATCGGCGGCAAGCCCATCCCGACGGATCGGGACAGGGCCTACAACGATGTGCGCGCGGCTTGGAACCATTATCTCGCGCACGACAATCAGGGACGCGGCGTGGTGTTGGTGGGCCACAGCCAGGGCTCCGGGGTGCTGACGCGCCTCATCAAGGAAGAAATCGACGGCATGCCGGTGCAAGGCAAACTGGTCTCGGCCATTCTCATGGGAACGAGTCTGCCCGTGCCGAAGGGCGCCGATGTCGGCGGCGCGTTCCAGCACATCCCCGTGTGCCGCGCAAGCAGCCAGACCGGTTGCGTGATCGCCTTTGCGGACTTCCGTGCCAATGTTCCGCCGCCGGCGAATTCTCGCTTCGGCAAGGCGCCGGAGGGCATGCAAGCGGTTTGCGCCAATCCGGCCGCGTTGGGCGGCGGTTCCGGGCCGCTCAATGCCTACCTGGCGGCGGCGCGCATCTCCACCGCTTCTGACGGTCCGAGGGAGCCGTTCGACTGGACGGTGCCGCCCAGGGCGATCGAAACCGCGTTCGTCAAGGTACCCGGTCTTTTGAGCGGCGAATGCGTGGCCGACGAGCACGGATCCTATCTTGCCGTGACCTTGCATCCCACCCCGGGTGGTGCGCGCACCAATGACATCTCGGGCGATGTGGTCGTCAACGGCCAGGTGTTGGAGGATTGGGGGCTGCATCTCATCGACGCCAATCTCACGATGGGGAATTTGATCGCGATTGTCGGCGACGAGACCAAGGCGTACCTGGCGGCGGAAAAAAATACAGGTGGTCGCGGCGCGCGAATGCCGCGGGCGAAATCATCTTGAAACGCCTCTTACTGGTTGGCATTGCCGCAGGTTTGATGGGCGCGGCCGCGCCTGTCGACTATTCGATCGAGGCGATTCGCTACGGCATATCACCGGGTATTCCCGTGGGTGCCCTGGTAGTGGGGGGTCCTCAGGACGAGAAAGTCGATGTCGACTTCGTGGTCTGGCTGATTCGCGGCGGGGGCCACAACATTCTTTTTGACAGCGGCTTTCACCGCGCGCGCTGGTTCAAGCAATGGAAGATCACCGATTACCTGAGGCCTGACGAAGCGGTGCGCCAAGCCGGTGTGAAACCGGAGGACGTTACCGATGTGGTGATCAGTCACGCGCACTGGGATCACATGGGAGGTATCGATCTATTTCCCAAGGCGATCGTTTGGATCCAGAAGGACGAGTTTCGCTACTACACGGGAGACGCCTGGCAGGCGGGCGGCCACAACGGCGGCATCGACCCGGACGACGTCCGGCAACTGGTCCGGCTGAATACCGAGGGGCGACTGCGATTGGTGGATGGGGACGACGTGGAAGTGCTTCCCGGGATCCGCGTGTTCGTCGGATCGCGGCACACCTTTGCATCGCAATTCTTGCGGGTCGACGGCAAATTGCCCTATGTGCTTGCCTCGGACAATGTTTACTTCTATCGCAACTTGACCGAGCACAAGGCGAGCGCCACGTTCAGCGACGCGGACCACGCGGCGAATATTCAATCTCAGGAACGCATGATCAAGCTGGCAGGATCGGTGGATCGGGTGGTGCCGGGACACGATGCTCTGCAGTTTCAGAAATTTCCCACCGAGGGACGCGTGGCGAGGATCAAGCCGTAATCGGCACCTAGCCGGCCAGGGCGCGCGCGTGCTCGATGGCCCACGCGCACAAACCGGCGCAAGCGATACCGATCGCGAAGAACATGGCGGCGAAAAGTTTTTCGCGCCTGACCAGATGACTCGAGTCCATCGGCGCGATCAGAAAGGGCTCGCCGTGGGTGGGTTCGCCGATAACGCTGGTGCGCACGATGGCCGAGCTCAGCGTGTGCGCCTGGCTCTCGGCCGCGGCAGCGGCGCGCGCGTTCTCCCATTCGGCCGCGTCGATTTTGCCGTCGTGATTCCGGTCGAAGCGGGCGAGCAGCGCCGGCTGGTCCGATTTCCATTGGCGCAGCAGGGCTGCTGCGGCGGCGCCGGTCGTTTCGATCTCGGAGCTCGAGCGCAGCTCCCCCGTCACCGACAATTGATCGCCCGCGCACAGCAGCCGTTCGGTGTAGCGATACCGATCGGTGCTCAAGAATCCCCGCGAGCCCTGCGGCGGTCCCACGGGCATGGGCGCGTCGCCATACCAGACATCATGGCAAGTCGGCGTGATCTCTGCATTGACGGGGCCGACGAGGCATTCGCCGTCGGCATCCGCGAGCAGAAATGGAGTGATGCTGCTGGCGCTGTTGATGGAGTGCCAGGTGGTCTCGCCCTTGGTGTTGCGGTTCTTCTCCTCGACGTCGAAGCTCCACCACACGCACGGCCGCGCGCTCAAGGGTGCCGCGGTCGGATCGGTGCCGGAGGCGCGCGCGCGCCCGAAAACCTTCACGTATCCTTGCGCGGCCGAGCGTATCTTGACGAGGGGCGTGTCCTCGATCAGCCGGTCGCGGCGGATTCTCGCGGAAAACTCATAGAGCGCCCAGCACGCCGCTGCTCCAAAGACCGCGGCTGCGGTCCAGTAGTGCGTGATCGTGGTGCTTGGCATGGCCGCCGGCGCGATGCACGAGTCAGCGCGCGAATTGCGCCTTCACATCGATGTCCGACTTTGCGTCGCCGGAGAATTCCAGCAGCTTGGCCGGATGAAAATCGCCGAAGCTTGCCACCAGCGTATCGGGAAAGGTCTGCAGCCGGACGTTGTTGGCATTCACCGAATCGTTGTAGATTTCCCGCCGGTCTGCGATGGCGGTTTCCAATCCGCTGATTCTTGCCTGCAGCTGGCGAAATGCATCGTTCGCCTTCAATTCAGGATAGCGCTCCGCCACCGCATACAGGCCGCCGAGTCCCGCGCGCAATTCCCGTTCCGCGGCGCCGACCGAATTGACGTTGCCCGAGCTGCGCGCGGCATCGACGGCGCTGCGGGCCTTGGTGACGCGCTCCAGCGTGTCGCGCTCGTATTCCATGTACTGGCGGCACACTTCGATCAGTTTTGGCAGCTCATCGTGTCTCTGCACGAGCAGCACATCGATGTTCGACCAAGCCAGCTTGACGGCGGCGCCGACGCGCACCAAGCCGTTGTAGATGCTGACCACGTAGCCGATCAGCGCAGCGGCCAGGAACGCCAAAACCAATAAAGTAATCATGCGATGCCCCCCTGAAGACGCCCTTGCCGTTTAGCCGCCGTTCTTTTGCGCGGCCTGCCATTTCGCGACCGCGGCCATGGTGTTCTCGACGTGCTTGTCGGGATCGAGCGCCGTGTATTCATAAATAATCGTGCCGTTGGGCGCGATCACGTAGGAGGTGCGGTTCGTATAGGAAGTGAAGAATATATTGGCGGCGTATGCGGCGGAGATTTTTTTGTCGGCATCGGATGCCACGGCAAATTTGCTGCGGCATTCGCTCACCGAGAATTTGTTCAGCGTGTCGATGGAGTCGTGCGATACGCCCACGACCGTGGCGCCCATGGCTTTGAACTTGTCGGTGGCCTCGGCGAACTCATGTGCCTCGACGGTGCAGCCCTTGGTGAAGGCCGCAGGATAAAAATACAGCACGACCGGCCCGCTTTTCAGCGCATCGGCCAGGGCAAACGTGAACGGCTTCCCGGCCAGGGTCGCCTGTGTGGTGAAGGCGGGCGCTTGGACGCCGGGCTTCAGAGCCGCATAGAGCGGGGAGGCCAATGCACAACCGCCAAGTCCCAGAGCTAGCCAACGCCGCATGATGTTCCCCCTAGGTTTCAGCCCAAGCGCCTTACCGCGAGGCGCTGCATTTCGACGGCGAAGACAACTTGGCCATCGGCCTTGTCTTCGTGCCGCTCAGTGTACCCTCGGCCGCCAACTGATCAAACGCCACCTGCTGCAGGGCGCCGGCTTGAGCGGCGGATAGGCCCAATTCGAATCCGGAGCACTCGAAGTCGCCGAGCAAGCGTGGATCTTGGCCGGTGACGGCGCCGAATAGCACCAGAGCTTCCAGGTAATCGCCATAGGTGCTGGCGTGATAGCCGTCGTAGGTCCACAGATTGACTTTGCCGGCATCGATTCCGTCATAGGGATTGGGGTCCGCCACGCCGGAGTGCATGGCTCGAACCCAGGCGTCGCCCACCGGAATCACCGCAATGCCGGGTGTCGCCGCGGCCGCCCGGTTGTAGCCCTCGCGGATGTCATGTGCCATCGCCTCGATCGGCTTGCCGTACCAACCGCCCTGAAGCTGGTAGGTTTGATCTGCCCGCGGCCAGGTAGCCATGATGCGAACATCCGCCCTGGGGTTTTTCGCACGCACGAACTCCGTCATTTGCCGCACGCTTGCGATCAAGAGCGCCGGATCGCCGGGCTTGTTTGCGTCCAACGTGCTGTACCCCTGCATGACCACGGCGTCCCACGATCGCTGACCGATGGGTTCCAGCTTGTGTTCCAGATGCCAGTCGATCCCGACGCCGGGCTGGGTTTCAAGATACACGTCGTAGTTCAAGCCCGCCTGCGCCGTAAACGATTTGAACAGCGCCGGCACACCGCCTTGTCCGTCACCGTTAAGATCGCTGACGGTGTCGGCTCGGTAGTATCTCACCGGTGAACCGTAGGCAAAGATGAAGCTATTGCCGATGAACAGAATGCTGGCGGCGAATGAATCCCCCGCGGCGATCAGCAGGATGAGCGTCAACGCCCACCGGGTACGCCTGGGCGGGTGATCCGAAATTTTATGAACGTCAGCCGCCACCCGAGGCATGTTGCCACTTTAGATCAGGCGACACCAGTGAAATGAGCCGAGACGGGGCGATCGCATCTTGCGCTGATTGAACGCTGAATGAAATATTGCGGCTCGCGGCGCCGACCTCGACTGTTGCGCATTTGCAGAGCTCTTATGTTGCACGAAGTACTCGCCATAGCATGCATCGCGGCCACAGGAGTGACCGCCATATTTACATATCCGGAGCGGCATCGATAAATGAGACGTGCGTCACGGGTGTTATGGTGAGTGTCGCTATTTTTCGACTCGGGGAATCGCGGAGAATGTCGCGCATTACAAGCACTTGAGCAAACTGGAAAGCGCAACATGTCACGACAGAACGGGCCCCGGATTTCGCTGCTGGCGTCGAGCATTCTCGGCATCACGCTGTGTCTGACCGCAGCGGATTTACGCCGTAGCGCGCCCGCGACAAACGCGCCGGTGGCTCGAACCAGCGCGGTGAAACCGCATGTGCTCGCCCTGCTGCCCGCCGGTATCGCGACGCCCCATCCTCGGCAGCGCTTCATCGTGCAGTCCGACAGTGCCGAGACCGCGAGAGAGGCGGTGTCGCGCGCGGGGGGGCTGGTCACCGCAGATCTGAGCGTCATCCGTGCGGTCGCCGCTGCGCTCGACGAGCAGGAAATGGCGGCACTGCGCGCGCAGCAGGTTCCGCAGCTGCGCATCTATGATGATACGGCGGTCGTGGCCAGCTCCATGGGAACGCTGCCGGAAACTTACTACCCGAGTGAAGTCGATGCGGCGGATCTGCATGTCGGCGGCATGACCGGCCGGGGCGTCACCGTCGCAGTCATCGATTCGGGCCTGTGGAATCAGGAAGGTCCGTTGCAAATCGCAGCGGGCGGGAGCAGTGGCCGCGTCCTCGCTCAATACGACGTGATCCTCGCGCGGCAGAATCCGGCTTACTACCTGCCGCCGCCGCTGGAATCGTACGGCCGCAACATCAACGATCCCTACGGACACGGCACGCACGTGTCATCCATCATCGCCAGCAGCGGGGTCGCAACCACGGGCCGATATCAGGGGGTTGCGCCGGGCGTCAATCTGGTGTCCGTGCGCGCCTTGGACGGCAACGGCCGAGGGCTATATTCCGACGTCATCAGCGCCGTTCAATGGGTCGTCAGTCAGCGGCAGCGCTACGGCATTCGCGTGCTGAATTTGTCCTTCGGCGCGCCACCTTCCGGTCCCTACTGGCAGGATCCGCTGAACCAGGCCGTGATGGCCGCCTGGGCCTCGGGAATCGTCGTGGTCACGGCGGCGGGCAACCGCGGACCGGCCGCCTTGTCCATCAACGCCCCCGGCAATGTTCCCTACGTGATCACCGTCGGCGCAGTGACGGATACCTATCATCCGCAGCAACCGAAGCAGTATAGATTGGATTCGTTTTCATCCGCGGGCCCGACCTTTGAGGGATTCGTAAAGCCCGATGTGCTGGGAATGGGCGGCCACATCATGGCCTACGCTCCCGACAATGGCACCTTGGCGCAGAGCTACCCCTCGTGGATCACCGAACCTTACAGCGACATGACCATGTCCGGCACGTCGCAGGCAACCGCGGTCGTCAGCGGCGTCGTTGCCCTGATGCTGCAGGTGAATCCGGGTTTAACGCCGGATCAAGTGAAGTGCCATCTGATGTCCGGCGCGCACCCGGCCGTCAATTCGTCGGGGAATCTTGCTTACACGGTGTTCCAACAGGGCGCCGGTTTGGTGGATGCACACGATGCCGCGTACAGCAACGCGTCGGGATGTGCGAACCAAGGCGTGAACGTATGGCTCGACCTCGCCGGCTTGCAGCACTATGGCGGACGCGCGAATGAGGACGCTAAGGGTAATTTCTACATCATGCAGGTTTCCACAGCCCCGCTGCAATCCTTGCTGTGGGGCGTCGTCTCGACGGTGTCGACTCTGCTGAGGGGCGTGCCCTTGCTGGGTGATGGGCTGTTATGGAACGGCGCCTACACCTCGACAGTCGGCTACACGTGGAGTTCGGGCTATACCTGGAGCGAGGGTTATACCTGGAGCGAGGGGTATACCTGGAGCGAAGGCTACACCTGGAGCGAAGGCTACACCTGGAGCGAGGGCTACGCGGGCGCCGATATACCGGTTCAAGAATAGCTCGCATTACAATGCGCAGGCGCATCATCAGTACGCTCGCAGCCTGCACAGCGGCGGCGGCCCTCAATTCCGCGCAGGCCGCGGCGCCGGTCCCTGCGGTCAGGCCGCTGTCCTTCGAGCATTTGACGATTCGCGACGGACTCTCCATGGGCACCGTCAACAGCATCCTGCAGGATTCGGTCGGGTATGTCTGGCTTGCCACTGAAAGCGGTATCGATCGATACGACGGCTACTCCATGCGCGAATACCGGCGGCAGCGCGGCGATATCCACGGACTTGCCAACGACTATGTCTGGTCGATGGCGGAGGATGCCGGCGGCGATCTATGGCTTGCCACCGATGGGGGCGGTGTAGCCCGCTGGGAGCGCAACCGCGATCAGTTTCAGCAGTTCAGACACGATCCGCGGCGCCCACGCACTCTGGCGAGCGACGCGGTGCGCGCGCTCATTGTCGACCGGCAGGGACTGGTCTGGGTCGCAACCAAGGACCAGGGTCTGGATGCGCTGGATCCGAAGACGGGCGAGGCCCGCCACTATCGTCATCATGAGGATGATCCGCGTTCGTTGGCGGCCGATTCGGTGAACACGGTCTACGCGGATCGCTCCGGAAGAGTCTGGGTGGGCACGGATCGTGGGCTCAGCCGTTACGACCCGTCGATCGACGGGTTCGTCAATGTCAGCGCCGCTGTGGACGGCGTTCAACTGAGCGACTTGCGCATCCGCGCCATCCGCGAAGATCACGCTGGAATCCTCTGGCTGGGCACGGTCAACAAGGGGCTCGTGCGCCTCGAGCCTGATGCGAATCGTCTGACCGTGTTTCGTCATGATGCGCAAAATCCGCGCTCCTTGAGCCAGGACTACGTCTGGTCCGTTCTCGAAGATAATGCGCAGCGGCTCTGGATCGCCACCGGCGACGGGCTGGACTTGTTCGACCGCGCCACCGAATCCTTCGTTCGATACGGACACGAGGCGGACGACCCGCAAAGCCTGCGCTCCAGCAACATCCTTTCCTTATATCAGGATCGCGGCGGAGTGCTGTGGGTGGGCACGCGCGAAGGCGGTGCCAGCCATTGGAACCCGCGCAGTTGGCTGTTCGGCCACTACTTCAGCGATGCATTGCGGGCCACGGCGGTCAATGCATTCGCCGGCGACGGGGCGGGAAAAATCTGGGTGGGGACCTTGGGCTCGGGGCTCGTGGAGATCGACTCCCGCAGCGGTCGCGAGCGCCGCTATCGCGAGCTGAGCGACGATCGCATCATGGCGCTGCTGTACGACCGCGGCACGCTGTGGATCGGCACCATGTCCGGTGGACTGGAAAAACTCGATGTCGCCACGGGAAAAATAACGGCGTTTCGCTCGGTGCCCGAGGATCCAAGCACCTTGCCGGCCAACGGCATCATGTCCCTGTACGAGGATAGAAGCGGCACGCTATGGGTGGGCACATTCCGGGGCGGTCTGGCCAGCTTCGATCGGACCACGGAGAAGGTCACACGCTATCCTTTCGGGCCGTCGAACGCCAACTCGCTCAGCAACTCCAAAGCGGGCGCCATTGTGGAGGATACGCTCGGCAATCTTTGGATCGGCACCGCCGGTGGCGGCTTGAATCTACTCGATCGCAAAGCGGGCCGCTTCCATGTCTATCGCCGCGATGACCGCGATCCGCAGAGCCTGGGCGACGATACGATTTACGCGCTGCACATCGACCGGCACGGCGACTTGTGGGTGGGCACGGCCGGCGCCGGTTTGGAGCGCATGATCGGCAGTTCGGCGGCGCCCGACGCCGTGCGTTTCGAGAGTCAGGCGCGCCTCGAGGGGATGTCCAACCAGGTCGTGTACGGCATCGAGTCGGATCTCGCCGACCGCCTGTGGCTGAGCACGAACAACGGGCTCGTGCGCCTCGATCCGCGTTCGCACGCCATCAAGGTCTTCCACCAAGTGCACGGTCTGCAGGACGAAGAGTTCAATTTCAATGCGCATTTTGCCGGCGCCGACGGCACGTTGTTTTTCGGCGGCAACAACGGCTTCAATGCTTTTTCGCCCGATCGGATCGAAGCGGACACGCCGGCGCCGCGCATCGTGTTGACCACGGCGGCGAAGCTCAACCGCCCCATCGCCTCGCAAGAGCTGCCGAACGCGCTGCGGCCTCTGCAGCTTGCCTACGATGACAAGCTCGTCACGCTGGATTTTGCCGCGCTGGATTTCACTTCGCCGGCCAACAATCGCTACTCTTATCAATTGCAGGGCTTCGACACCGGCTGGATCGATGCGGGCGCCATGCATCGGGCGACCTATACGAATCTGGACGCGGGCCAGTACATTTTCAAGGTGCGCGCTGCAAATGCCGACGGCGTGTGGAGCGAGGAAAGTTTGTCCGTCCCGGTGCATGTGGCGCCGGCGCCGTGGAATACCGCGGCCGCGCGCATCGTGTATTTTCTGATCGGCTTGGGCGTTCTTGCGTACCTATGGCGCTTCCAGCGCCGACGGCGCGAACGGGAACTGCGCTACAGCCGCGAGCTTGAACATACGGTGCGCATCAGAACGCACGAACTTGAGGAGCGCAATCAGCAGCTGCAGGTGCTCAGCCGGGCGAAGAGCGACTTCGTGGCCCGCATGAGCCACGAGCTGCGCACGCCGATGAACGGAGTGCTCGGCATGACCAGCCTGCTGCTGGACACGCACATCGACCCATCGCAGCGGCGATTCGCCGAGGCCATTCATCGTTCCGCCGATTCATTGCTGGCCATCGTCGATGACGTGCTGGATTTCTCCAAGATCGAAGCCGGACGGCTGCAGCTGGAATCCGTCGAGTGCGATTTGATCGAGATCCTGGAACAAACCGTGGAGATGCTGGCGGCGCGGGCGGCAACCAAGGGTATTGAACTGATCTGCGATACACCGCCGGTCCGGCTGCCGCTCGTCAGGCTCGACGCGGTGCGGCTGCGCCAAGTGCTCGTGAATCTCGGCGGCAACGCGGTGAAGTTCACCGAGCGCGGCGAAGTCATATTGCGGCTGAGCGCAAGCGGCGCGGCCGCGGGCTCGCTTGGGATTCGCGTCGAGGTGGCGGATACCGGGGTGGGCATTGCCGCGGAAAACCAGGCGAAAATCTTCGATGAATTTGCGCAAGAGGATGTCTCCACCACGCGGCGCTTCGGCGGCACGGGGCTCGGTCTGGCGATTTCGCGCCAGCTCATCGAACTGATGGGCGGCCGGCTTGCGGTGAGCAGCGCGCCGGGCAAAGGCTCCAGGTTCTCGTTCGAGCTATCCCTGCCGCTCGCCGACCCGTCGGCGCAACTTCCGGGGCCGCCCCGAAGTTTGAGCGAGATTCGGGTGCTGGTGGTGCATGAGAATGCCGCAGCGCGCATATTGCTGGGCACGACTCTGCGAGCCTGGTCGGCGCGCCCGACCGAGGTCGCTTCACTCGCGGAGGCGCTCAGCGCGTCGAGCGGCCCGAACTTCGAGGCGCTCGTGATCGATGACTGCTTGATTGCCGCCGCGCCGAGCCTCTGGCAGGAAGTACGGGGGCGGCTGGGAAATAATCTGCGCATCATCCGACTCTTGAGCTTCGTCAGCTTGAGTTCGAGCGGCGCGCCGGACGCGTTGCTCGATACCGAACTTACCAAGCCGGTGCGTCTTGCCGAGCTGCACGCGGCGTTGATCGGTTGTTCGGACCCGGGCACGCCGCTCACTGAACGAACCGTTGTATTGAAAAAGCCCGCCGGGGCGCTGCCGGCGCTGCACGGCCGCATTCTGGTGGTCGAAGACCAGCCTCTGAATCGCGAAGTGGCCATCGGCATGTTGGCTTCCTTGGGATTGGAAGTTGAGACCGCGCATCATGGCCAACAGGCCCTCGATGTGATTCAGTCGCGGTGTTTCGACGCGATTTTGATGGATTGCGAGATGCCGGTGATGGACGGCTTCTCGGCAACCCGGGAGCTGCGCGCCCGCGAGCCGGCAGGCGTGCACATTCCGATCATTGCCCTGACCGCCGATGTGACCAGCGCGGGCCGTGCGGCCTGCCTTGCGGCCGGAATGGACGATCATCTGGCAAAGCCGTTCCGGCGCGAGACGCTGCACGGCATGCTCACGCGCTGGCTTGGCGCACCCCAACAGGAGGCGGCGAAGCACAGGGTGTCCGCGCAGCCGCCCGAATCGGCGCCGGGCGCCGTGCCGCTTCTCGACGGTGCGACGCTGGAGGCGCTGCGTGCCTTGCCGCGCAGCGGTCCCAAGGACATGCTCACGCACATCGGCGAGCTGTACCTGCTCGATTCGCGCGGGCTCATCGCAACGATTGAACAATCGCTGCGCACCGCCAACGGGGCGGATCTGGCGCGCGCAGCCCACGCCTGGCGCTCCTACAACGGCAACGTCGGTGCGACCGGCCTGGCGCTGCTTTGCCGCGACCTCGAGGAGGCGGCGCGGTCCGCCGATTTCGCCGCCGCGCGCGCCACCTATGCGCGGATTCAAGCATTGCATCATCGTGTGCGCGACGAGCTGCGGCTGGAAATGCGCAAGTCCGCATGAATACCGGCGTCAAACCGATACGTGTGCTGATCGCCGATGATGATGCGATCCTGCGCGAGATCGCGGGGGCAATGCTGAAAGAGGCGGGTTTCACCGTGCAGGCCGTGGCCAGCGGCGACGCGGCGGTTGCCGCTTGTGCGCTGCGCATGCCGGATATCGCGCTGCTCGACGTCGAGATGGCGGACGGCGACGGTTATCAAGCCTGCATCAACATCCGTTGCCTGCCGGGCGGTGCCGATCTGCCCATTGTGATGGTGACCGGTTGCGACGACAGCGCGTCGATCGATCGGGCCTACGAGGCGGCCGCGACGGATTTCATCGTCAAGCCCATCAATTGGACTTTATTGGCGCACCGCATTCGCTATGTCATGCGCGGAGCGCGTACCATCGACGCGCTGCGATTCAGCGAACAAAAAAACGCGGCGCTGCTCAAGGCGATGCCCGACGGCATTTTTCTAGTGGACAGCGCGGGGGCCATCAGCCATTGCTTCAGCCCCATCGATGGACTGCTGAACAATTCGGCGCCGCCGGGCGAAGCACAGTCGCTGTTCAGTCTGCTGCCGGTCGCCAAGCGCGGCCTTGCCGTGGACCGCTTGAGTTGCGCGCTGCGTGGCGAGCCGGCGGTTTTTGAGTTCTCCTTGGACGGCAAGAGCGCCTCGATTCGCCACTTGGAATGCCGCTACCTGCCGAATTCCAGCGGCCAGGTTCTGGCGATCATCCGCGATGTCAGCGCGCGCAAGGAGACCGATGCGCGCATCCATCGGCTGGCCTATTTCGACGCACTCACCGGCCTGCCAAATCGTGAATGGATTCGCGAGTATCTGTCACAGGCGCTCTCCGAGGCCCGCCGCCGTCATCGGCATCTGGCCTTGCTCAATGTGGATTTGGACCAGTTCAAACGCATCAACGATACCCTGGGTCACGGAACCGGAGATGCGTTGCTGTGCCAGGTCGCAGAGAGACTGCAGGGAGCCGTGGACCGCATGGACATCGACGGCGCGCGCGGGCAGATCGCCCGCCTGGGGGGCGATGAGTTCATGGTCGTGCTGACGGGGTTGAGCGATGCGATGCATGCCGAGCAGGCCGCCGCGAAAATTCTCGAGGTGCACGCGGCACCGTACCTGCAAGCAAGCTATGAGTTGGTCGTCACGTCCAGCATCGGCATCGCCAAGTTCCCGGAACACGGCGACGATGCGGAGAGCCTGCTCAAGAACGCCGAGGCCGCCATGTACGAGGCGAAATCGAGCGGCCGAAATCAATTGCGCGTTTACGACAGCGCGGTCCACGCGCGCGCGCTGAAGCGCTTGTCGCTGGAGATGGAACTGCGGCGCGCCGTCGAGGACTCCAGTCTGGAGGTCTACTATCAGCCCAAATACCAGGCGCGCACGCTCGAGCTGCAGGGCGCCGAGGCGCTGCTGCGCTGGTTCCACCCCGTAAGAGGCCAGATCTCGACCGCGGAGTTCATCGCCGTTGCCGAAGAGACCGGGCTGATCGGCGACATCGGCAAATGGACCTTGCAGCGAGTGTGCCGCGACTTGAATCAGTGGCGCGGCGCGGGGCTCACGCTGCCGCGCATCGCGGTGAACGTATCCGGGCGCGAGTTCATGGATCCGCAGGCACTGCTGCGCATCGGCGAGACGGTCGCCAGGGAAAAATTATCGCCGTCGCTTTTTGAGCTCGAACTGACCGAAGGGGTCTTGATGCGCGATGCCGAAGCCGGGCGCCTCTCGCTGTTGGCGCTCAAGGAATTCGGATTTGCCCTTGCCGTCGACGATTTCGGTACGGGTTACTGCTCGCTGAACTATCTGAAACGGTTTCCGCTCGACACGCTGAAGATCGACCGTTCGTTTGTCGCGGATATCAGCGAGGATCCGGAAGACGCCGCCATCGTGCGTGCAATCATCGCTCTCGGCCATGGCTTGGATCTCAAAGTAGTCGCCGAGGGCGTCGCCACGTCGGCGCAGCTCAAGTTTCTCCAGACTGAGGGCTGCGATGCCATTCAAGGATTTCTGATGAGCGCGGCGATTGCCGCAGCGCCGTTTGCCGAGCTGCTGCGGCAGCCTGCAAATCAGCCTGTCCGCAAGCCTGCGGCGCCTATGCGCTCGGTCGGGTAACCCGCCGGCGCGCGTGGCGGCAGGAAATGAATGCCGCGTAGCTCCAGGCCAGCTGCTGCGCGGAGCGTTGCACACCGGTATGCTGATCGAATTGCTCCGACAGATCGCCGCCGGGCGGAGTATAGGCGCGTACCGTTTCGAGGAAAGCGTCGCCGCGCTCGATCAGCGCCTGCATTGCCGGCATTTGGGCCGCGGCTCGAAAGCAAAATTCCGCCGCCGCCAGGGTCGAAAAGTAATAGGCGCCTCCGGAGTAGTAAACATCGCCTGCGTAGCGGCCCATCGCCGGCCCGCGGCCGGCGCCGCGATTTCGATTGATGGCATAGTCGGCGTCGAACAACGCCTCCAATTTCGCCAGCGTCGCATGCATGCGCGGATCCCGCACGGAATGGGCCGCGGCGGTTCCGCCGGCGTGAATCGCCGCGAAAATGACCGACATATCCAGGTCCTTCATCGATGCTGCATTCGCCGTCAAAATGCGCGATTTGTAGAATTGTAGATCCTCGCGCCAGAATCCATCCAGTTGCTGGGATATCGCGCTCGCCTCGCGGCGGCACGCCGCCGCCTCCGTGCCTTCATTCTGCTGCACGAACCAATCCGCGCCGCCCTCCAGTGCCCGGGCCGCCGCGCGCAGCGTGTAGTAGTGCAGCCCCTCTTCCTCCTCCCAGATATCGAAGCTCGCCGCACGCCAATGCAGCCGCGTAAAGCGCAGATCGCTGCGCAGCAGCGCATCGACCGCCGCAGCCAGTTCGCCGTCGAAATGCGCCGCGACCTGCCACTGCAGCAGCGCGATCGCCCGCAGCGCCGGGCCGTCATGCTGGGGACGCGGCCACCGCGACATGTCCAGCGTGCCGTCGGGGTTGACGCGGGTCTCGCCTGCAATCGCCTCGCCGTGCGCGCCGCAAAGATCCGCGTCGGTCCGCACGAATTGACGGAAGTCGGCAGCAACCGCATCCCGCCAATTCGACGCGCACAAGGTGCGCCCGTCAAGATTCTGCAGCGACAGGCTGAAGTGGACGAAGTCGGCGAAGGGTGTGAGGTAATCGCCGTCGAGCGCTTGGTCCTCGAACAACAGGCGCAAGGCATCGATCACCAGCGCCGAATCCCGGAACCAATGGAAAAAATAATCCGGCTCAGGATCGTAAGCGCCCGGCACGGGCGATGCGACGATGGAGCCCTTCTGCGGCCGCACGGTTTGCGCGAAGCCGCGTCGATGCTTGACAATCCCGACGGGCGAGACGCTGCGCATCATCGCAACCGCGCTGTGGCGATACTGGCGCTCGATCCAGTCATCGAGCGGTTCCATCAGCGGCTGAAGCTCAGCGCGCGCAGCCCCGATCGTATTTCGGGCGCGTTCATGAACAGCTTCCACAGAAGTCCCGTGCGATAGTTCTCGATCATCACCACGATCGGTCCTTGATCGATGGCGAGATAGGTGTCGGCGTACCAATCCCGGGACTCGCAGAAGGCATCGACAAGGCCAAATCGGCCCCAAATCTTCTCGCCGTATGCACCGAGGAAGTGACGCAGCGCCTGCATCGCTTCCTTCGGCGCATAGGGCATGCTGGACAGGGCTGCGGTGGGCGAAATGGTGCCATCGTCGTTGTCGGGGGCGTGGGTGGCATAACCGTCGGGGCCGTCGCTCGATGTGAGGCCCCAGCAGGACGCGCCGTATCCTTTGTGATGCAACGGATTCGCCGTGCAGTGAGCCTGATTGATGCGCACGTGGCTCGAGTTTTGCTGCCAATAGTCCGCATAGCGATCGCTCAAGCCGCGCGGATCGATGCCGCAGAAGGAATACTGCGAGAGGAACAGGGGGCCGCCGAACGGCGATCCCAGCGGCAGGGGGATGCCGTAATAAGACTTGCCGTTCAGGAAGTTACGCCCGACGGCGAAGCCCTGGTGGTAGACGCCGGCATCAATCGCATATCGAGGCGCGGAGGCGGCCAGCAGGTAAGTGACCAGGCATTCGTTCCAACCGCGGATGTCCAATTCGAGCGCCCAGCCGTTGTTAGGGCTCCAATGCCACTGCAGAACCGGCCGGCCGCGCGTGAACCAATCCCATTCCACGTCGTTCCAGATGTCATTGACCAGGCCTCTGATCTTGGATTCTTGGGCGGTGTCGCGGCTGAAATACTCCCGCGCGCACAACAATCCCATGATCAAGAACGAGGTCTCCACCAGATCGGCGCCATCGTCCTTGCGGGTGAAGGGAATGGTCGCGCCGCTGCGTCCATTCATGAAATGCGGAAAGACCCCGTGATAGCAGGTCGCACGCGTCAACAGATCCAGCATATGCGTGACACGCTCCGCGGCCGCCCCACGCGTGACCCAGCCCCGCTCGACGGCGACGAGCAGCGCCATCGCTGCAAAACCTGAACCGCCCGTGGCCACCAGGTCATCGCCCGGCACCTTGCCGGTGGTGCAGCGATCCGGCGCGAGACCGCTGAGCGGATGTGCCGCCTCCCAAAAAAAGCCAAAGGTTTGCCGCTGCACCGCTTCGAGCAATTCCTCGTCGGGTAGCGCCGCAAGCTCGACAGGGCTGGGATGGCGGTGTTTCATGCTTTGAATACTCAGGCAGGCTCCTGGGGTCTGGTCCATAAAAGCGTCGCGGCGGGCGTCGCGGCGGGCGCTTTCAGCTTCTTTGCGGTGGGATCCATGACCAAGTGCAAAACACTCGAAAACAGGTGGTGCGCGTCAGTGCGGCCGATGTGGATGATGGCTGATTGTGCAAGATCCTTGGTGAAGATGTCGACGGCGCGGTCGAGTTGCCTGTCGTCCAGCGAGTCGAGCACCTCATCGATGATCACCCAGGGCGCCTGGTGAGTGATGACGCGCGCCAAATTCAGGGCGTGCTGCTCGTCCTCGTTCAATTCATGATCCCAGCGCAGCGTCGAATCGAGCATGGGCATCAGGCGTTTCAACCCGACGCGCGCCAGCGCATGGGCACAAGCGCCGGTTTCAAATGCACTGGTGGGTTTGGGATACGCCAAAATTTCGCGCAGGGTGCCCGGAGGAAGATAGGGCGTGCGTTGCATGTAGAGTATTTCCTCATCGGCCGGGTGCGTGACGGTGCCCGAGCCCCAGGGCCAGAGACCGGCGAGGGCGCGGAACAGCAGGGTCTTCCCGGTGCCCGACTCGCCCACGATCAGCACGCGCTCACCGCGCTTGATCTGCACTTTTTGCTCCCGCAGCATCGTGGATCCGCTCGGCGAGCAAATCTGCAGGTCGTTCACGCCGAACTCTCCGGCTCCTCCCGCGACGTACGAAATGCGGTTCTCCACATCGTGCATGATGTCGGTGTCGAGGATGGCGCGCCGAAAACCCGCCACGCGCAGCAACGTCGCGCGCCAATCGGCAAGGGTGCTGAAATTGTCGACGAACCAGCGCAATGAAGATTGCACCTGCATGAAGGCGCCGGAGGCCAGCATCAGGCCGCCGAAGGTGAGATTGCCGGCGAAGTACAGGGGGGCCGCAACCAGAATCGGGGCGACCAGCGTAAACCATCCGTAGCCCGCGGTGATCCAGGTGAGGTTGGTGAGGCCCGTCACCAATCGCGCGGTGGCACGCAGTACGCCAGCCAGATCCATCTCGATGCGCCGCGCCTCGTCGGGCTCACCGTTGCTCAAAGCAATCGCATCGATGTGCTCATTGACCCGCACCAGGGAGAAACGCAGTTCAGCCTCGCGCGCGTAGCGCTCCGCGTTGCGATCGACGAGACTGCTGCCCACCCAGTAGCTCAGCAACGATGCCGAGCCCGAATACACGATCGCCGCCCAGACCATGTATCCGGGTATCACGATTTCCCGTGCGCCCAAGTGGAAGGCGAAATTGTCGGACAATCCCCAAAGAACCTTCACGAAGCTCGCGAGCAGGATCGATGACTGCAGCAGCCCGATGCCCAGGTCGGCGGACAGTTCGATCAGGTGGCGCGCGTCCTCGTGCATGCGTTGATCCGGGTTCACGCCCATCGGTCCGGCATTGGTCAGGCGGAACGCCCGGCCGGGCACCAGCCAGTTTTGAATCAGGTCGTGGGCCAGACCCTGGCGCAGCCTGAGCTTCAAGGTCTCGCCAAGCCAGCGCTGGCCGACGTTCAAGACCAGGAGCGTTCCGGCGATGATGCCGAAAACGCCCAATTGATCCAGGAATTGCGCAAAATCCCGACGCGACAGCGCATCATAGAAGGGCTGATTCCAGGTATTGAGCCGGATCTGGCCGTAGGCGGTCGCGGCGATCACGACAAATATGCAGCCTGACAGGAGAAACAGCGTATTGCGTACCGGCGCGGCCCACAGCGCCCGCGCCATCATCTTCAGTTGCGGCAGCAGGCGCGAATTCGCGATCTCCTCGGTTTCCGCCGGACTCGGCGTCGGCGCCGGACTATCTTTGTTCATGCGCTTCTCTTGAGCAGGGTGGTTCCTCCATTATCATGCACGCCAGCATCCTTGAGGGAGCGAAAGTTCAGTGACCCGCATCGAAAGTTTGATCGGCCGGATGACGCTGGCCGAAAAACTCGGTCAGCTCACGATGACGGCCTGCGGCCAGGCCGTGACGGGCCCCACCATTGCCGGCGATTCCACGGCGGCCATCAAAAGCGGCGCCATTGGCAATCTACTCAATCTCGTCGGCGCGGACAACGTGCATGAAATGCAACGGCTGGCGGTCCGGGAGTCGCGGCTCGGGATCCCGCTGCTCATCGGCTACGACGTCATTCACGGACACCGGCTGCTCTTTCCGATTCCCTTGGGCGAAGCATCGTGCTTCGATCCGCAGTATTGGGCATTGAGCGCTCGGGAGTCGGCGAAGGAAGCGGCCGCCGACGGGCTGGCCATGACGTTTGCACCCATGCTCGATGTGGCGCGCGACCCGCGCTGGGGCCGGAGTGCGGAAGGTCCGGGCGAGGACCCGTTGGTCGGCGCGCGCATGGCGGAGGCCAAGGTGCAGGGTTTCCAGGGTGCCGATCTGAAGCTGGCCGACGCGCTCGCTGCGTGCGCCAAGCACTTCTGCGCCTATGGCGGCGTCACGGCGGGCCGCGACTACGCTCCCGTCGACATGTCGGAACGCACACTGCATGAGGTTCACATGGTGCCGTTTGCCGCGGCGGTAGCCGCCGGCGTGGCGGCCATCATGCCGGCATTCACGGATCTCAACGGCATCCCGATGACGGCCAACAAGGCGCTGCTGCGCACATGGCTGCGTGAGCGCTGCGGTTTCGACGGCGTCGTCATCAGCGACTACAACGCCATCGCCGAATTGATCCGCCATGGGATCGCGGCGGACCTGCCGGAGGCGGCTGCTCTCGCGCTCAATGCGGGCGTGGATATCGACATGATGGCCGATGCCTATCGGCATGGCCTGCCGGTTGCGTTGAATCGAGGCGATGTCAGCGTTGCGCAGATCGATCAGGCGGTCCGCCGCGTGTTGATCCTGAAGGAGCGGCTCGGACTGTTCGACGACCCGTACCGCCGCGGCACGCATGCCGAAACGCCGGCTGTGCTGGCCGGGCGCCGGCAGCTTGCGCGTGAGATTGCGGCGCGTTCGATTGTCATGTTGAAGAACGGCGCGGATTGCCTGCCGATCGCAACCTCGGCGCCGCGCCTTGCGGTGATCGGACCGTTGGCGGATGCAGCGGCGGAAATGCGCGGCGTTTGGTGGGGCGCGGCGGCCGCAACGGGTCACGTGACCGTCCTGGAGGGTCTGCGCGCTGCATTTCCACACGCGCAGATTCTGCATTCGCAAGGCGTCGAGATCGACAGCGCGGATGTGAGCGCCATCGGAGACGCAGTGGCTTGCTGCGCGCCGGCGGACGCCGTCATTCTATGCCTGGGCGAGGCGGCGACGATGAGCGGTGAAGCATCCAGCCGTGCGCATTTGGGGTTGCCCGGCATGCAGCGGCGGCTAGCGGAGGCGGTGTTCGAGCGCGCCCGGCGCTCCGAGATCCCGGTGATCGTGGTTTTGTTTTCCGGACGGCCGTTGGTCGTGCCCTGGTTGGTCGAGCGTGCGAACGCGGTGCTCGCAGCCTGGTTCCTGGGCAGCGAGGCCGGCAATGCCGTCGCCGACGTGCTCAGCGGGCAAGTGAGTCCCAGCGGGCGCACGCCCGTGACTTGGCCGCGTGCGGCCGGGCAAGTACCCATCTTTTACAGCGAACGCCCGAGCGGCCGGCCTTTCGACGGCAACGACAAATTTACCAGCAAGTATCTCGATGTCGCGAATGAGCCGCTGTTTCCATTTGGCTATGGGCTTACCTATGGCCGCTTCGAGGTCTCGAACTTGCGCCTCTCGAACGGCGCGATCGGTATCGATGATGCGATCACCATTCAGGTGGACGTCCGGAATCGTGGGGCGAGAGAGGCGCAAGAAACGATCTTCTTGTTCACGCACGACAAGGTTGCGAGCGTTGCGCGCCCGAAGCTCGAGCTCAAGGACTTCGGCAAGATCACCCTGAAACCCGGCCAGATCGGCACGCTGAGCCTGTCGCTGCGCGGCAGGCAGCTGCGGTTTCTGGACCTGGAGCTTACGCCGGTTTTCGAGCCGGGCGAGGTGGAGATTCTGGTCGGTCCGTATGCCGACCGAGCGCAACTGCTGGCGGCGAGCGTTCAGTTGGTCGCGAGCTGTCCTGGCGACTCCAAGCGACCATGATGATAGTTGAATGCCAGCCGATGATAGTAGTGACGCACGATCGCCCCGTCCCGCATCAGTACATCATCCTCGATCGGCCCCAACCGCTCCACGCGCGCGCGGATGAGGCTATCGTCGAGCTCGCCGGGACTCCATGCGACCAGGAGCAGATCGCGCCCGTCTTGCGCCTGCGGCGGCATCCAGCGCCCGTACATCAGGCCCATGCCGCCAAAAAGATCGCTGTTTGCGGTCGCGAGTCCGGTGGGTGCGTGCGCGCCGCCGTAAAACGCCAGTTCGCTGGCGATGGCGTAACGATCCATGCCCACGATGAGCGCATCGCGGCCCGTCTGCTTGCGATAGGCATCGGCGGTGTCGATGATGTGCGCGCTCAGATCGCGCCAGCCGACCGGGACTACTTCGATGTGCTTGTCGTAACCGACGCCCGGCAACCCGAGCACCAGGTATTGCAGGCCCGCGCCGTAGATCAGCAGCATGGCAACGATCGTGGGCATCCAGGCGGCGCGAATCCATCCGGCCAGGCGTCCTAGCTTTGCATCGGCGGCGATCATCAGAAACGCCATCGCAGGCAGCGCGGCCGTCCAGGGTGCGCCGGTCCAATCCAGCTTCACTTCGTGGCGCAAACTAAAGGCGCCGAATATCGCGAGGGGAAACAGGATAGCCATGCCGAACAGCCGCCGGCGCCGAGCCGCGTCCGGCGCGGGCTGGCCGTCGGGCGCGGGCTGGCCGCCGGGGGCGCGCTTCCGGAGCATGGCGATCACGGCCAGCAGTCCGGTCGGGGTAATCAACACCAGGATGGAGCCAAGCAGTTTGTGCAAGGCGAATTGCGGTGTTTCCGCGAGCCGGCGCGAGGTTTGAAACGCGAACGATGCCCACTCGTGCTGCGCATTCCAGATAATGACGGGAGAAAAGATTGCCAGAGCCAGCACGGCACCGACATAGGGCGCGGAGCGGCGCCACCAGCGGCGCGAGGGGGGATCCCACAGCATGACGGCAACCGCGACGGGGCCGAGCAACGCGATGGAATATTTCGAGATCATTCCCAGACCCAAGCAGATGCCTGCAAGCCACCACGCGCGGGATTGATTGCCAATCAGCGCGCGCTCGAGAAAGTAGAGCGAAGCCGCCCACGCGGCCACCAGGGGAGCGTCCGGCGTCATGAGAAACCCGGAAAGAAAGAAGAATGGCAGTGCTTGGGCGAGCAGCAACGCGGCCAGCGCCGCGGCCGCGCCGCAAAGATTGCGGGTCAATCGATAAACAAAGATCGACGTGATCAGCCCGCAGCACAGCGCCCCGGCGCGTACGCCGAACTCGGTTTGGCCGAAGATCGTCGTGGCGATGCTGATCAGCCACGCCACCATCGGCGGATGATCCAAGTAGCCGAAGTCCAGGTGCCGCGCATAGTTCCAGTAGTAAGTCTCCTCGGGCATCAGTTCGACCGACCCCGCGTACACGAGGCGCAGCACAAAGGCGTAGGCAATCAGTCCGAATGCCGGATTGCGCCAGCGCGGCGCCGTCACCGCGAGGCCGAGCGCGGCGGCGAACAAGATCGAGATTTGCGGCGCCCAGCGCCAATGCAGCGTGAGCAACTCCAGAGCGCCGGCGCGCAGAAACACCGCCATGAGTCCGGCAATGGCGGCGCGCAGCGACGGCGGCCAGCTTGAGCGCGGTTCCGCGGCGGCGGGCGCAGGCCCGCGCAGCACCAGACTGAGCGCGTAGCCGATGGCGAATGCATAAGTATTGCCGGCACGCAGCGACAGTCCTGCGGCCATGAAGCCGCAGAAAGCCAGTACGTCGATCAGGGGCGCCAGCAGCATCCCGAGACGGCGTATGTTGAGCGCAGCTACGGCCACCGGGCTTATCTACGGCAAAGAGGCCAGTGTCGGGGGTACGGCAATATCGCTCCCCGGAGTGCCCAGCGGCTGAGTTTCGCGAGGGGCGGCGCTCGAGGAATCGATGGGGATCGTCATCAGCACGCGCAGACCCGGAGCGTTGTCGTGCAGCTCGAGCGTACTGCCGTGCAGTTTTGCCACCGCCTGCACCAGGCTTAGCCCCAAGCCGACGCCGGGCGTGCCGCGGCTGGCGTCGCCGCGATAGAAGCGCTCCATCACCTTGAGCTTCTCCGAATCGTCGATACCCGGTCCGTTGTCGGAAACCGAAATCTCCGCGCGCAGATCATCGCGTCTACGTACCGCGACTTCGATTGAACCCTGTGGTGGCGCGTATTTGAGCGCGTTGTCGATCAGATTGCTGAGCGCCTGGGCCAGCAGCACCGGATCGGCGGAAACCAGCAACGGGCCGCTCGATCGCACCTTCAGATCGATATTTTTGAGTTCGGCGGCCGGTTCGTAAAATTCCACCGCATTGGCGGCCAAGTCCGACACGTCGAGGGATGCAAAGCCGGAGCGGCGCATGCCGGCATCGATTTCCGCCAGTCGCAGCAGCGCATCGAATATGCGGATCACGCGGTCGACATCGGCCACCGCGCCATCGATCTCCGCATAGGTCTGCGCGGTCGAGGGGCGGATGAGCAATAGCTCTTCGAGCCGCGATCGCAATTCCGCGAGCGGCGTGCGCAGATCATGGGCTATGGAGTTCGATACATTGCGCACGCCGTGCACCAGCAGTTCGATCTGGTCGAGCATGCCATTGATGGTGCGCGACAGGGTGTTCAGTTCGTCGTCGTTCAAATGGGTGGGCAAGCGGTGCTGCAAGTCGCCGTGAATGATGGCGGACACAGTGCGGCGGATGCTGTGCACACGCGACATCAATGCGCGGCGCGTGATGATGCCGACAAGCAGGCCGGCGATGCACAGCACCGCAACCGCGGCGGTCAGCCCGTACCAGAATCGGGTTTGCAGCGGCTGAAACAGCGCGTTATCGCGGCCGACGAGCAAATTGTGGCCGCCCAGGATCGCCACATGCACCAGGGCCGTCTGCTCGACGCCTTTGCCCATGTTGGCCCGGATCGTGTAGTTGCCGGGTGTCTGCGGCACGCTGACCGGCCAGGCGTGCAAATTACCGGCAAGCGGGCGCATCGACGCGTCGGTGAGCAGCAAGATTCTCTCGCCGGCGATTTGCAAGCTGACGCGCGTGTCGATGAACGTCTTGAGCGCTTCCGCGCCATCGCGCTTGTAGATATCGGTGAGGCGTTGCGCGTCGGCTTGAAGTATTTCGGCGCGGCCGTCTTGGATGGTCACCTGCCATGCGTACCAGAGCGGCGCGGCGAACAGCACCAGGGCGGTCAGTCCCAGGGCCACGTAGCCAAGGGCGAGGGATAGCGCGGATGAGCGCATCATGCTAGTCACCCGCGGTCACCGTATAGCCGGCATTGCGCACGGTCCGCAGCAGCGGGCGCTCGAACTCCGCGTCGATCTTCTGGCGCAGCTTGCTGATATGCACATCGACCACGTTGGTTTGCGGATCGAAGTGGTAGTCCCAGACGTTTTCCAACAGCATGGTGCGTGTCACGACCTGGCCTGCGTGCCGCATGAGATACTCAAGCAGCTTGAACTCGCGCGGCTGCAGTGTAATCGGCCTGCTACCGCGGGTCACCTTGCGCGTCAACGGGTCCAGGTGCAAGTCCCCGACCACCAGGGGCATCTCATGATCGACACCCTGCGCCCGGCGATGCAACGCGTCAATGCGCGCCAACAGTTCGCCAAAGGCGAACGGCTTGGTCAAATAGTCATCGCCGCCGCTGCGCAATCCTCGGATCCGGTCATCTACCTCCGAAAGCGCGCTCAAGATGAGGATCGGGGTGCGCTTGCCGGCCTTGCGCAGCACTTCAATGATGGCCAGTCCGTCGATATCGCCGGGCAACATGCGATCCATGATGATCACATCATAGGGCTCGCTCGCCGCCAAGAACATGCCGTCGCGGCCGTTGCCGGCATGATCCGTGGTGTGTCCGGCTTCCTGCAGGCCTTTGATGACGAATTGGGTGACCCGTTCGTTGTCTTCGACCAACAGAATCTTCATGTTTGGTCTCCGAGGGGCGCATGCGTGTCGTTCGGCCTCGCTGCGAGGGCCGATTCAGCGCGCCTCTTACTACGCCGGCCCCGCATCTTCGCACTGAATTCGTCCAAGTACAGATATATGACGGGGGTCGTGAACAGGGTGAGCGCCTGGCTCAGGATCAAACCACCCACCATGGTATAGCCCAAAGGCTGCCGCAATTCCGAGCCGGTGCCGTGCCCCAGTGCCAGCGGCAACGCGCCGAGCAGCGCCGCCATCGTGGTCATCATGATGGGTCTGAAGCGCATCAGGCACGCCTGGCGGATCGAGTCGTGCGGCGAGAGATGCTGTTCGCGCTCGGCCTGCAGCGCGAAATCCACCATCATGATGCCGTTTTTCTTGACGATGCCAATCAGCAAGATGATGCCGATCAATGCGATCACGGATAGGTCGATATGAAACAGCAGCAATACCAGCAGCGCACCGACACCCGCCGAGGGCAGCGTGGAAAGAATGGTCAGCGGGTGAATGTAACTTTCGTAGAGCATGCCGAGAATGATGTACACGGCAACCAGCGCCGCCAGGATCAAATAGGGCTGACTTTTCAAGGAGCTTTGGAAGGCCTGCGCCACGCCTTGGAAGTTCCCCGTGATCGTCGCCGGCAGGTGCATCTGCACGGACGCGCGGTTGATCGCATCGACCGCGTCGCCGAGCGCCGCGCCGGGCGCAAGGTTGAACGACAGCGTCACGGCAGGGAACTGGCCTTGATGCTGGATCGACAAATAGGTCACGTGCTGCGTATCGAATTTCGTCATCGCGGAGAGCGGCACCATCTGCCCGGTCAACGGCGACTTGAGGTAGCTTTTCTTTAGCGACTCCGGATCGGCCTGCAGCGACGGCGTGATCTCCATGACTACGTGGTAGCTGTTGGCCTGGGTGAAATACTGGGCCGCTTGGCGTTGGCCGAACGCATCGTAAAGCGCCTGGTCGACGGCCGCGGGTTGAATACCAAAGCGCGCCGCTTGATCGCGATCGATGGTCAGCGACAGCATGCCGCTGCTGGTCTGCTGATCGGAAGCCACGTCGCGCAAACCGGGCAGTTTTTGCAGCTCGGCGAGCAGCTTCGGCGCCCATTCGTTCAGCTCGTGGATGTTGGAGTCCTGCAGCGTGTACTGATACTGGGTGCGCGAGGTGCGGCCGCCGACATTCAGGTCTTGCGCGGCCTGAATGAACAATTGGATGCCCGGCACCTTCGCAAGCTGCGGCCGCAATCGCGTGATGATCTCATCCGCGCTGGCGTTGCGTTGGCTGCGCGGTTTGAGCCCCATGATGAGAAAACCGTTGTTGATGGGGCGGCCGCCGCCGATGCCGGTTCCGTAGCCGGCGATATCGGGGTCTCTTGAAATCACGTCCGTCACCAGGTGCTGCCGGCGCACCATTTCGTCGAACGAAATATCCTGCGGCGCATCGGTGAGGCCGGAGATGATGCCGGTGTCTTGCTGCGGAAAGAACCCCTTGGGGATATAGATGTACAGCATCACGGTCGCGGCGAGCGTGAGCATAAATGCCGCGAGCGTGGCGCGTTTGTGATCCAGGACGAAGTCGAGTCCGCGGGTGTAGCCGGCCAGGAGCTTGTCGAAGCCGCGTTCGACCAGCATGTAGGCCTTGCCGTGTTTTGCGTGCTTCTCATCCCGCAGGAACAAGGCGCACATGGTGGGGGAGAGTGTCAGGGCGACAAATGCGGAGACCACGATGGTCATCGTCATGGTGATGGCAAACTCGCGGAACAATCTGCCGATGATGCCGCCCATCAGCAGCAAGGGAATGAACACGGCGATCAGCGAGATGCTGATCGACAAGATGGTGAAGCCGATTTCGCCTGCGCCTTTCAGCGTGGCCGCCAGCGGGGTCATGCCGGCCTCGATGTGCCGGTATATGTTCTCCAGCATGACGATGGCATCATCGACGACGAAGCCGACGGCAATGGTCAAGGCCATCAAGGACAGATTGTCCAGGCTGAAGCTGAGCATGAACATCATCGCCACCGTGCCCAGCAGCGCAAGCGGCACGGTGACTCCCGGGATGATCGTCGCCCAGGCAGTGCGCAAAAATAGAAATATAACCAGCACCACGAGCACGATGGTGATTCCCAACGTGATCTCCACGTCCTCGACCGACGCCTTGATGGTGGTGGTGCGGTTGGCGACGGTATCCACCTTGATGGAGGGCGGCACCGAGGCGAGCGCATGCGGCAGCAGCGCTTGGACGCGAGCCACGGTCTCGATCACGTTGGCGCCGGGCTGCTTGAAGATCAGCAGGAGGATGCCGCTGCGGCCGTTCTGCCACGCGGTGATCAGCCGATTCTCCGGGCCGTCGACCGCCATGCCGATGTCGCGAATCCGGATTGGCGCGCCGTTCTTGTAGGCCACGACCACGTCGTTCCACGGAGCGGCTTTCAACAACTGATCGTTGTCATAGATCGTCATCGCACGCTTGGGCCCGTTGATCGAGCCCTTCGGAGCATCGACGGTGGCCGCGGAAATGACGGAGGCAACGTCCTCCAGTTGCAATCCCAAGGCGGCCAGCTTGATGGGATCGATCTGCACTCGCACCGCGGGCTTCTGTTGGCCGCCGATACTGACCTGAGCGATGCCGGGAATCTGCGAGGTTTGCTGCGCCAGGATGTTTTCGGCGTAATCATCCACGACCGTCACCGGCAACACGTCCGAGTGCACGGCCAGAATCAGGATGGGCGAATCGGCGGGGTTCACCTTTCTGTAGGTGGGCGGCGAGGGCAGATTCTTGGGCAGCTGGCCGCCGGCGGCATCGATCCCCGTTTGGACGTCTTGTGCCGCGGCATCGATACTGCGATTCAAGTCGAACTGCAGCGTGATATTGGTGGTGCCGAGTGCATTCGTCGAGGTCATCTGCGACAGGCCTGAGATCTGCGCAAACTGTGTCTCCAAAGGCGTGGCGACCGATGAGGCCATGGTTTCCGGACTCGCGCCCGGCAACGATGCCGATACCGAGATCGTGGGAAAATCCACTTGCGGGAGCGGGGCGACCGGCAACAGCGGAAAGGCCACCAAGCCCACCAGAAAAATGCCGCCCATCAGCAGCGAAGTGGCGATCGGCCTGCGGACGAACGGCTCGGAGATGCTCATGATGCTGTCGGTGCGGCGGCGTTGTCGCGTACATGCACGCCGGCCTGCAGCCGGTATTGATTGCTGGTCACCACGCGCTCGTTCAAGGCGATGCCTTTCTTGACCACGGTCCGGCCGCCGCTTTCCTCGCCGAGCTCCAGGGGCCGCACTTCCACGGTCGAGTCGTTCTTGACCACGTAAGTGAAGGGTCCATTGGGGCCAAGTTGTATGGCGGAGGTCGGCACCGTGAGCGCGTTCCTCTCCGTGCGCACGAGCACGCGGGCATTGACATACTGGCCGGGCCACAGGGTGTTGCGCTTGTTGCCGAACGTGGCTTTGAGCCTTGCGGTGCCGGTGGCCTGATCTATTTGATTGTCGATCAGCGTCAGTGTCCCCTGGTCCAGCGTGGAATTGCCGTCCCGGGACAGGGTCGTGACCTGCACCGGACCGGCGGCAAGGGCTGCGCCGACCGTGCTCAAGTTTTCTTCCGGCAAGGTGAAAACGACCGAAATCGGCTGCACCTGCGTGACGACCACGATGCCGCCGGTGCCCGCGGCATGCACGATATTGCCCGGATCGATCAGCCGGATTCCGGTGCGGCCGTCGATCGGCGAGGTGATGCGCGTGTAGTCGAGTTGCGTGCGCGCATTGTCGAGCATCGCCTGATCAACCTGCAGCTGGGCGCTGAGCTGATCGACGTTGGCCCGCGCCGTATCGACGGTCTGCTTGCTCGCCAAGTCCTGCGGCTGCAGCAATGTGTAGCGCTCGAGATCGAGCTTGGCGTTCGCCAATTGCGCGGCATCCTTCGCCTTCACCGCAACCGCCTGGGCATAGGCCGCTTGATTGGGCCGGGGATCGATCTGTGCCAGCAAGTCGCCCTTGTGCACGGTCTGGCCTTCCGTAAAGCCGATTTTCTGTATTTCGCCATCGACCCGCGCGGTCACCGTCACCGTATAGAAAGCCTGCACGGTGCCCAATCCCTGCAGATAGATGGGCACATCGGTGTGATCCACCGCGGCGGTGTCCACGGCGATCGGCAGCGGCGCATCGAGCGCGGCGGCATCGGAGCGCAGATGAACCGCTACTCGCCACCCAATCAACACGAGCAGCGCCAGGGCGATGCCCGGCAGGGCGCGTTTTTGCAGTGTCGACGGCTTGCTCATCTAAATTATCCTTGTTGCCATCCGCCGCCGAGCGCGGTGTACAAACCCACCATGGATTGCAAATGCAAATACTGGATCTGGACGAGTACGTCCTGCGCGCTGAATAGCGCGTTCTCGGTGTTGAGGACGGCCAATATGTTGACGGTGCCCGCCGACATCTGCGTCTGCGCGAATTGAAACGCGCGGCGCGCCTTGTTCACCGCTTCCTGCTGGCGTGTTTGCCGTTCACCGGTCTGCTGAGCCGCGACCAAGGCGTCTTCCACGTTGCTGCATGCGGAAATGACCGTCTTGTGGTACGCGCTCAGCAGCTCTCGATACCGCGCATTGCTGAACAGCACCTGCCCGCGCAAGGCGCCGCCGTGGAAAATCGGCTGCAAGAGGCCCGCGGACACAGCCCAGATGCGATTGGCCGGATTGATGAGCGCGGCCAGGTCCGGGCTGGCGTAGCCGCCGCTCCCGGTCAAGCGGATGCTCGGAAACAGGGCCGCTCGAGCGACGGTGATGTCGGCGTTCGCGGCGATCAGCTGCTGTTCCGACGCGGCGATGTCGGGGCGCCGCGCCAGCAACTGCGATGGCAAGCCTGCAACGACTTGTGGGAGCGTCAAGGCTTGCAGGGTGCCCGTGTCCACCTCGATCGATTCCGGGGTTTTGCCGATCAGCACCGCCAGCGCGTTCACCGATTGCCGAAATTGCTGCTCGAGCGGCGGTATGGACGCGTTCAACAGCGACACCGCCGTTTCCTGCTGGGCAACATCCAGGCCGGTGGCGATACCGGCGGCCTGCTGCAATTGCAAGCCGTGCAGAATTTTCGCGCCGTTGGCTAGATTCCCGCGAGCGACCTGCAGCCGGTCGCGAAACTGCAGCGCTTGAAAATAGGTGGTCGCGACGCTGCTGATGACCGTCAGCGCGACGGTTTCCTTATCGTAGCGGCTGGCGATGGCCGTGGCGCGGGCGGCTTGCTTGAGCGCGCGGTTTTTGCCCCAAAAGTCCAGCTCGTAGCTCGCCGCCAATTCCGGATTGAAGGTGTTGACCGTGCCGGAACGGCCGGTGCCCGCAACCTGACCGTGTTGGCGCGACGCGGCGGCGCCGAGATCCAGTGACGGCAGCAACGCGGCGCCCGCAATGCGCACCTGTGCGTCCGCTTCTTGCACCCTGGCGATCGCGACGGCGAGGTCGTCGTTGCTGCGCTGTGCCTCGGCGATCAACTCGTCCAATTTAGGCGAGCCGAAGCCATGCCACCAATCCGAATTCGGCCATACGCCCGCGGCGTCGTTGCCCGCTGTTTCGCGCCACTCGGCCGGTAACGAGATGTCAGGGCGCACATACGCGGGCCCGACGCTGCAGGCAGCGAGCACCAGAAGCACGGACGCGCACGCCACCCTTGCGGAATAGTCATTCATCACCCGCCACGCTGAACTCGCGGCCGTTAAACGCGAGTGGCCGGATTGTTAAATTAAGTTAATGCCCCTGGTTTGCTCTGCTTGACCGCAAACCCGGCACCGGCATCGGATCTTAAGATCGCGCGCGGGGCGCGCTACAATGAGTCCTTCTGACCGCCGAGGAGTTTCAACAGAATGGCTTTGAGTATCCGTGGATTGGCCGGCGGTGCGCTATTGAGCATCGCGCTGGGCGCATCGTTCGCCGCCGAGAAGACACCGGGCGACGCGCCGCCCGCCAAAATCGCTGCGGTGCCGGAAACAACGGAATCGCCGCGCTATTTGAAGGATGAGCAGCAACTCACCTCGGGCGCGGTGACGGTTGCCGGGCACGCGATCGGCTATCAAGCCGAGGCCGGCATATTGGTGGTGCATGTCAAGGATGTCCTGGATGATGATCCGCCGCTGCCGCGCGAGGATCGGACCGGACCGCCGCCTCCGCAGGCGCCGGAAGTGGGCATGTCCTATGTCGCGTACTTTCGCGGCGACAAGGAAGATGGCCGGCGGCCGATTACATTCATTTATAACGGCGGCCCGGGCTCATCGACGGTTTGGTTGCACATGGGAGCGTTCGGTCCGAAGCGCGTGGTAACCGCGGACGACAGCCACAGTCCGGCGGCTCCTTATCGTGTCATCGACAACGAATACACGCTGCTCGATGCCAGCGACTTGGTCTTCATCGACGCGCCCGGCACCGGCTTCGGCCATTTGCGCGGCGCCGACAAGGAAAAGGCGTTTTTCGGCGTCGATCAGGATGCCCACGCGTTCGCGAACTTCATCGTCGGGTTCCTGTCGCGGCACAATCGGTGGAATTCGCCAAAATACCTGTTCGGAGAGAGCTACGGCACGACACGTTCGGCGGCCCTGGCATACATCCTCCAGAGCGAGAAGTCGTTGGATTTGAACGGCGTGATCCTGCTTTCGCAAATCCTGAATTTCGACAACAGCGTTGACGGGCCGCAATTCAATCCGGGCATGGATTTGCCCTATTCGCTGGCGTTGCCCACCTATACGGCCTCTGCCTGGTATCACCACAAGCTGCCCAACCAACCGGCGGCGCTGGAACCCTTGCTGCGCGAGGTGGAAGCCTTTGCGATGGGGGATTATTTGCAGGCGCTCGCAGCCGGGTCCACTTTGAGCCCGGAGCGCAAAACACAGGTTGCGGCAAGGCTGCACAATTACACCGGACTTCCCGCCGATTATATCGAGCGTGCGAACTTGCGCGTGAACGGCGGCGAATTCGAGAAGACTTTGCTGGGAGCCGACATCACGGCCGGGCGATTGGACACGCGATTCGCGGGCCCGACCATCGATCCGATGAGCAAGGAGGCCGAGTACGATCCGCAGTCGGCGGCCATTTCCTCCGCCTATGTGTCGGCGTTCAACGATTACGTCAGGACGACGCTCAAATTCGGCCAAAAGAAAATCTACAAGGCGGAATATTTCGAGGTCGGCAAGAATTGGGATTTCCTGCACCAGCCTCCCGGCGCCAACAGCAAGGTTCCGGGTCCCGTGAATGTGATGCCGGATCTTGCCGTTGCGATGAAGCAAAACCCCAATCTTAAGGTGCAGTTGAATGGCGGCTACTACGATCTGGCGACGCCGTACTTCGCGGCCGAGTATGAGTTGCGCCAGCTGCCGATTCAGAGCACGCTGCAGGGCAATATCGAGATGCATTTTTACACCTCCGGCCACATGGTGTATGCCCATGAGCCGGACTTGAAGGCACTGCACGCCAACGTCGCATCCTTCATAGAGCGGACCAGGAACGGCGCCGGCAAGTAGCCGTTCTCACCGACTGAAATGTTTGGAGTAATCATGTAATAAATTCAGCGCGCCACGGCCGGAAAGAGAGAGTCGGCTGATTCGCGCTGGTATGTAAATTGTTTGACCCGAATACGCACGGCAGGAGTGTCTATATGAATAATCAAATGCACACTGAATCCGCTCTGAGTTCCGGATCGACCACCGGCCAATCGGTTTCGAGGGGAGATGGCTCTCGGGAGGCCGGTTACCGCGGCAGCGAACAAGCCGCTTTGCTGTTGTTGCGGTTGTTTCGCCGCTATCCGGGCGTTCTTACCTTGAGACTGTGGAACGGCACGGCCATTCGTGCCGGCGCCGATGCCCGCGGCCCGGATTCCCCCTTCACGCTGGTGTTTCGCAGCCCGGAAGCGGTTTGGTCCGCGGTGCTCGGGAACGATCCGCTCGCATTGGCCGATGCGTTTTTCCGCGGAGAACTGGACATCGAAGGGGATTTCTTCGCAGCGCTCAGCATCAAGGATCACCTGGATGTGCTGCAAATGCCGCGCGCGGAGAAACTCTTGGCGGCGTTTACGGCTCTTCGCCTGCGGATGTTGAATGCGGCCGCCCGCCATTCCGAGCGGCTGGTTGCTCCCTCCGATGCGCCGCGAATCAAGGCGCATTCGAAGGCGGAGAACCGCGATGCCATCCATTTTCATTACGACGTCTCGAACGAGTTCTATGGGCTCTGGCTGGATCGGGCCATGGTGTACTCGTGTGCCTATTTCGAGACTCCGCAAGTGGATCTGGACGCGGCGCAGCAGGCCAAGCTCGAGCATATCTGCCGCAAGTTGTCGTTGCGGCCGGGAGAGAATTTTCTCGACATCGGCTGCGGATGGGGCGCTCTGGTCATCCATGCGGCGCAGCACTACGGCGTGCAGGCGCGGGGCGTCACCTTGAGTCCGCAGCAGCTGAAGGTGGCGCGCGAACGGATCGAGCTCGCGGGGCTGAGCCAGATGGTCAGCGTGGAATTATTGGACTATCGCGATTTGCCGGCGCAGCCGCTCTACGACAAGATCGCCAGTGTGGGCATGTTCGAGCATGTTGGCCTGAAAAACCTTCCGGTCTACTTTGCAACCGTGCAGCGTCTGCTCAAGCCGCGCGGCCTGTTTCTCAACCATGGCATTACCCATGATTCGGAGGGCTGGGAACCGTCCGTGTCCACGGAATTCATCAACCGCTACGTGTTTCCGGACGGACAGCTCGATACCATCAGCAACGTGCAGCGGGTGATGGAGCATGCGAAGTTCGAAATCGCGGACGTCGAGGGGCTGCGCATGCACTATGCGATGACGCTGCGACATTGGGTCGCACGCCTCGAGGCCAATCGTTCGCGCGCCCTTCAGTACGTCAACGAAGCGACTTACCGGGTGTGGCGGCTCTATATGGCGGCGTGCGCGCTGCAGTTCGAGTCCGGCGAGATCGGCGTCTACCAGGTATTGGCGAGCAAGCGCGCCGCCGGGGTCCCTGACCTGCCGTTGACCCGAGGGCATCTATATCACTAGCCGGCACCGGCGCGAAGGCAGGCCGATTGCACGCGGCTACCGGTCTACCTGCTTATCCTTGATGGCATGCATCAAGGCGTGGGTGTCGGCGGGCTTGGTCATTTCACTCACATCGTCGCCCGTCAGACCCCTCGGCGCCGTCAAGTCGTGCCGCGGCTCACCGATGATCTGCAGGAGCTTGGTGACCTTTTGCTCCGTCAGCAGGTTGATTTGAAGGTCGAGATGCGCTCGATGCTCCGCGACCTGCGCCATGCGGTTCTGCCTGATGAGCACCGCGACCATCAGCAGCAGGGCGTTGCAGCTGACGAGCCCCTGCAGCCAGAAAAATGGCGGGGTATCGACGTGGCGCCAACCGTGATTCATGCCCCACATGTTCACGGCCATCCAAATCGCGATGAATAGAAGCGCGTAGGCAAAGAATGCCGGACTGCCGAACACGCGGCTGACGCGCTCGATGGCGAGCTGCAAACCGGAAACTTGCGCCTCTTCGCGGTCTTTGAAGCGGGAAAGAAGTTCGATATTCTCCTTCGCGGACGAAGATAGGTCCGCAGGGGTCGCTTCAACTTGTTCGTCACCGGCCATGGACTGACGATACCCGCAATTGCGCCTTGGATTCCTGCTCATCGAGTGCAATGCCGGCTATTGTTCTGTAGGCGAACTCTGACACGAGGCACAATCCCTGCATGGCCGGCGCCGGCGGCGTGCTCCACATTACCGCCTGGCGCGCGTTAACGCCTATATTAAGGAGCTTCAAGCAAAGGAAATCCGCATGCGTTACAAGACAGTCCTCGCTGCCGCTACCGCCGTCCTGAGCGTGGTGTCATCGCTCGCGCAGGCCGGCAATGATTGGCCGAGTTATAACCGCACGCTGACTTCCGACCGGTATGCGACGCTGGAGAAGATCGACAACCGGAGCGTTGCGGGCCTCAAAATACTCTGCAGTTTCGATACCGGCGAGCAGGTTTCCTTTCAGTCGGGCCTGGTGCAGGCCGAGGGCGCCTTGTTTGCGACCACGGAGCGCGACACGTTCTCGATCGACCCAAACAACTGCAAGCTCAATTGGCGCACGCGCGAGGACCTTGCTTCCGGGGATTTGAAGGTCAATCGCGGTGTTGCCTGGCTCGATCATCGCGTGTTTCGCGGAACGGCGGACGGCAGAGTCATCGCCTACGACGCCAAGAACGGCAGGCGCCTTTGGGCTACGGCCATTGCGGACGCGGCACAGGGCGAGTCGGTGCCGGCCGCACCGATTGCCTGGAACGGCTTGGTCTTCATCGGCAACGCCGGCGGTGACAACCGAGGCGTGAAGGGCAGAATGTACGCGCTCGACGACAAGGACGGACACATCGTGTGGGAGTTCTATCTCGTACCCAAGGGAGTGGGGGATAAGGCCCGCGGACCGGCCGCGCCGGATCCCAAGTCGCTCTACGCAACGAGCTGGAAGGAAGCCAAGGGTTTCCCCATCACGGGCGGGGCGACCTGGACTTCGTACTCGCTCGATCCGGTGACCGGCCTCCTGTACATCCCGGCAGGCAATCCGGCGCCCGACTTCAGCAACGAAGCTCGCCCGGGTGCGAATTTATTTGCGAGCTCAATCGTAGTCCTCGATGCCAAAACGGGTGCATACCAACGGCATTTTCAGCTGGTCAAGCGCGACTTCCATGATTGGGATGTGTCCACCCCGCCGGCGTTGTTCCTGAGCAATAAGGGACACCGCATGTTGGCCGAAGCACCGAAGGACGGGCACCTGTACCTGATCGATCTCAATACCGGCAAACTGGTTTACCGCAGGCCGGTCACAACCATCACGAATGTGGAAGCGCCGATGAGCGCGCAAGGAACGCGATTCTGTCCCGGCGCACAGGGCGGAGCGGAGTGGAACGGGGCGGCATTCGACCCGGCGGACAATCTCATTTTTACCGGCGAAGTGGATTGGTGCACGACGGTGCGGGCGGTCCCGTTGAGCACTCTGGCGCGCGCGCCCGCGGGCAAGCCGTGGAGCGGCGCCACGGAAGGATTCGGCAAGCAAGATGATCCCAAAGGCTGGTCAGGCTGGATGACCGCCAGCAGCGCGGATACCGGCGAGCGTAAATGGCAGTTTCACGCCCCCTATCCTCTGATGGGAGGCGTGACGCCGACCACGGGGCGCTTGCTCCTGTTCGGCGACATGGGCGGGAATTTCTATGCGTTGGATGCCGCGAGCGGCAAGAAATTGTGGTCAAAGGATCTTGGTGGCGCGATCGGCGGCGGAGTCATTACGTATGATACGGGCGTCGGGCAAAAAATCGCGGTCGCGGCCGGCATGACCTCACCGATCTGGCCGACACCGAAAGTCAACGGCAAGATCGTCATACTCGGGCTCTGATTGCATTCTAGGGCTCTGAACGTTGCGCAGCGCAGGTCAGGCGCAACGAAGTCATTTGTTCGCCCCACCACAGGCCGATCATCCGAGCGAATTCGGCGCCCTGCAATCCGTGCCGTGCCGGATGATCGTCGCGCAGCGCCGCGAGGCCGCTGTGGGTCACCGTGACCAGGGTGCCGGAGGCGGTGGGTTCAAGCTGAATTTCCACTTCAGTTTGTTCGTGCGGCGCGAAGTTGGCGTTGCGCCAGGTGAACTTGAGCTGCCGGGGCGGTTCCCAGACGCGCACGCGATCGCCGCTCAAGACCTCGCTCTGCCGGCACGGCGTGGATTTTCCGCAAACGCCTTGAAGGCGTGAAGCTGGTGCCGCCACAAGTCTTCCACCTGCGCCATCCAGCTGCGCACGGGCTGAAAGGCGGTGGCGTGAACGCTGTAGATGCGCACCCGCGCATCGTTTTCAATTCCCTGTTCCGAGACCAAGCCCGCTTTGCGCAATACACGCAAGTGCCGGCTCAAGGCCTGCGGGCTCATCTGCACGCATTCCGCCAATTCGCCGGCGCGCCGGGGCTTTTGCAGCAACAGCCGAATCATTTCGCGCCGCGAGGCATCGGCGAGCGCGCCAAACGCGGCGTTCAGCTGGAAATCATCGGAGCGTGCGTCCACCGCAGTCCGTTACTTCGCGGGAGGGTTTCGCAGGCGCTGCGTAATCCACCACAGATGCCCTTCCGGATCGAGCGCGGCGTAGCTTCGGTCCGACCAGTGGTCCGCGCCGTAGTCGTGGGTGGCGGGTGCCTCGAGTATTTGCGCGCCGTGAGCGCGAGCATGTGCGCAGTGCGCATCGGCATCGTCGACGAAAAACATGATGCTCTGAGTGGCCGCGCCATTCAGCGTCTTGGGGCTGCGCATGGCGCGCTTCCAGGGGCGGGGCGAATCCGGCGTCTCCTGGGCGACCATGATCAGCCCTTCGCCGTAGGTCAATTCGCTGTGCTCGATCTGGCCCTTGTCTCCCTCGATCTTGATGCGAACTTCGAAACCGAATGCATCGCACAGCCACTGGATGGCGGCAGCCGCGTCTTGGTAAACCACCGCGCTCGACATGCGCGGCCAATCGCTGGGGGTGGGTTTCATCATGGGCTCCATGATTAAATATTAACTGATAGAGATAAAGTTAACACATGCGTGAACTAATGGCAAGATCTGCCCACGCGGCCGGCGTGCAGGCCGCGGCGCTTCTGGTCCTGTCGATCCTGCCGGTTCTGTGGGAATAACGGCCCCTCTCAGTTCTTGAGCCGATATCCGGTCTTGAATATCCAAGCCACCAGCGCCAGGCAGATCGCAAAAAACCCCACTGTCACGGCCAAGCTGATGCCGACGCTGACATCGGCCGCGCCGTAAAAGCTCCAGCGAAAGCCGCTGATCAGATACACGATGGGGTTGAACAGGCTGAAGGCGCGCCACGCCGGCGGCAGCATGTCGATGGAATAGAAGGCGCCGCCCAGGAAGGTCAACGGTGTGATGACCAGCATCGGGATGAATTGCAGATGCTCGAATCCCTTGGCCCAGATGCCGATGATGAATCCGAACAAGCTGAACGTGGCGGCCGTCATCAACAGGAACGCGATCATCCAGCCGGGATGCAGGATCTTGATCGGCACGAACAGCGACGCCGTCGCCAGAATGATCAGTCCCAGCACAACCGACTTGGATGCCGCGGCGCCGACATAGGCAATGACGATCTCGACGTAGGAAACCGGCGCCGAGAGCAGCTCGTAAATCGTGCCGGTGAACTTCGGAAAATAAATGCCGAAGGAGGCGTTGGACAGACTCTCGGTGAACAGGGTCAGCATGATGAGTCCGGGCACGATAAAGGCGCCGTAACCGATGCCGCCGGTCGTCGTCAGGCGCGCTCCGATCGCTGCACCGAAGACCACGAAGTAGAGGGTCGTGGTGATGACCGGTGTGACCAGGCTCTGCACCAGCGTGCGCAACGCGCGGGCAATTTCGAATTTATAGATGGCCCAGACGCCGTGACGGTTGAAGGCGGGGGCCGAGGCCGTTGTACTCATGCGCGTTCGCTCACCAGCTTGACGAAGATATCTTCAAGGGAACTTTGATGTGTTTGCAGGTCCTTGATGACGATCGAAAGCTCGCTCAAGCGCTTGAGCAGCGTCGAGATATCGACGCCGCCGGCGCTGTCGGCCGTGTACACCAGATCCTTGCCCTCGGCCTTCAGTTCCAGATCCCAGGATTGCAGTTCGCCGGGGATGTGCTGCAGCGGCGTCTGCAGATGCAGCGTCAGCTGTTTCTTGCCGAGCTTTTTCATCAGTGCTTTTTTGTCTTCGACCAGCATCAGCGTGCCCTTGTTGATCACGCCGACCCGGTCCGCCATTTCCTCGGCCTCTTCGATGTAGTGGGTCGTCAAAATAATGGTCACGCCTCTTTCCCGCAGCCCCATCACCAGGGCCCACATGTCGCGGCGCAGTTCCACATCGACACCCGCGGTGGGTTCGTCCAGGAACAGTATTTGCGGTTCGTGCGATAGTGCCTTGGCGATCATGACGCGGCGCTTCATGCCGCCGGAGAGGGTCATGATTTTGCTGTTGCGCTTGTCGAGCAGGGACAAATCTCGCAGCAGGCTTTCGATGAATTCAGGGTTGGGCGCTCTGCCGAACAGGCCGCGGCTGAAGGACACCGTTGCCCAGACTGTTTCAAAGGCATCGGTGCTGAGTTCTTGCGGCACCAAGCCGATCATGCAGCGCGCGGCGCGATAGTCGCGCACGATATCGTGGCCGTCCGCAGTCACGGTGCCGGCGCTGGCGGTGACGATGCCGCAGACGATGTTGATCAGCGTGGTTTTGCCGGCACCGTTTGGACCCAGCAGCGCGAAAATTTCGCCGCGCTCGATGTCCAGATCGACCAGCTTCAAGGCTTGAAATCCGCCGGCGTAGGATTTGGCGACGCCTTTGATCGAGATGATGGGCGGCATGGCGGCTAGCGGCCGATGCGCGCGACCAGAGCGCGGGTAAATTCTGCGGTACCGGCCTTGCCGCCCAGGTCCGCGGTGCGCACCTTGTCGGCGTTCAGGGTTTGATCGATGGCCGTTCGCAATCGAGTCGCCATGTGCGGCAATTGACAGTGTTCGAGCATCATCGCGGCCGCGAGCAGCAGTGCAATCGGATTGGCGCTGCCTTTGCCGGCAATATCCGGCGCGGAGCCGTGTACGGCCTCGAAGATGGCGGCGTCAGCGCCAATATTGCCGCCCGGCGTCATCCCTAAGCCGCCCACCAAGCCGGCGACCAGATCCGACAAGATATCGCCGAACAGATTCGTGGTCACCAGCACGTCGAATTGCCACGGATTCAACACGAGTTTCATGGCGCAGGCATCGATGATGATGGTCTCCAAGGTGAACTTGCCCCGGTACTTGCGCTCGTACAGCTCGAGGCCGGTCTCGAGAAAAATTCCGGTCAGGGCCTTCATGATGTTCGCCTTGTGAACGATCGCAACTTTTTTCCGGCCCGTGGCGATGGCGTGCTCGAATGCGAATTGCAGCAGCCGGCGGCTGCCTTGACGGGTGTTGACACCCGTGGCCATGGCAACCGCGTGCGGGTCGTCATCGATCGGAATATAGAGTTCATGCCCGATATACAAGCCCTCGAGATTTTCGCGCACCACCACCAGGTCGACCTTGTCGAATCGGCCGCCTGGAATCAGCGTACGGGCCGGCCGCAAGTTCGCATACAATTTGAACTCTTCGCGCAGGCGAACGTTGGAGGATCGATAGCCGCCGCCCGACGGGGTCTCGAGCGGACCTTTGAGGGCGAGCCGCGTGCGCCTGATACTGTCCAAGGTCTTCGGCGGCAGGGGATCGCCGGCCGTTTTGACTCCCTCCATGCCCGCGATTTGCCGGTCCCACTCGAATGGCGCGCCGAGCGCTGCCAATACGGCGAGGACCGCGTCCATGATTTCGGGGCCTATCCCATCTCCGGGGATCAGCGTGGCGGGAATCGTTTGCGGCATCGAAGCGCTCTCGAGAGTGGCGGGCGGATAGGATACTCGAACTCTCTGATCTACACTGCCTTGAGGAATGCGACTGCCTCGAAGGAATGCGGAGAACTGCCTATTCATAACGATGAAATTATTTCCGCGACGCGGCGCTGGGTGGAAAAATCGGTGATCGGCCTCAACCTATGTCCGTTTGCCGAAAATCCCTACCGCGGCGATCGCGTGCGCTTTTTCGTCAGCGAGCAACGCAGCGCCGCCGGATTGCTGGAGGAGCTGCGCCTGGAACTGACGAGGCTCGCCTCGGTCGACCCGGAGGATTGTGAAACCACGCTGCTGATCCATCCGTGGGTGCTCGCGGATTTCGTGGAGTACAACGATTTCCTCGAGGTCTGCGATGCCGCCGTTGCCGAACTGGACCTGGAGGGGGTTTTGCAGGTGGCCAGCTTTCATCCTCAATATCAGTTCGCGGGGTCTAACCCTTCGGACATCGAGAACTATACGAATCGCTCGCCTTTCCCGCTGCTGCACATACTGCGCGAGGCCAGTGTGGAGCGCGCCGTTGCGGCAGCGGGTGATACCGAGGAGATCTATCGCCGCAACATCCGCACGTTGCGTGCCTTGGGGCATGCCGGATGGCAGCGCTTATGGCGCGACTAACGCCTTGTGCATGGGAATGAATTCGATGCTCTCGCCCGACCCCACGTCGACATGCACCAGCGGGCCGGCGATGTAGCCGCGAGCGGCATAGAGTTTGGCCCCCGGCAGAGTCGCCATGAGTTCGACGCGCGAATATCCACAGGCGCCTGCCTGGTTTTCGCAATGGCCGAGCAGCATCGATCCTAAGCCGCGGCGGGCGTGCTCGGGATCGACGAAGAAGGCACGGATTTTTGCCGGCTGAAGTTTGGGATCGAGGATGGATGCGTCGCGGCCCGCGCGGGCGTCTCCGCCGAACAGGGTTGCGCGAAAGCTCCATCCGCCGCACGCGACGATCCGACCGGCATCTTCCACGACGAAGTAAGTCTCATCGGCCAATAATTGGCTGTCGACGCCGAACGCGCCGCGCAATGCCCCCTCGATTTGCGGCGGACGGTACTCCCCGGTGCTCAAGGCGCGTGCCGACCGGGCGATCAGCGCGTTGAGCTCGGGCATGTCGGCAAAGGTGGCCTTGCGCAGGGTGGGCATCAGCCGGAAGTGTAGCGGGTCGCGAAGTCGTGTTAACAGTTTGGCGTTCCGCTGGGAGCCAAGCAGGTTTTGGCCGCGATGATGATGAATTCGATGGGGCTGTCGCTGGCTTACCTGGTGTTTTCGATCGCCGCGATCGGGTTTCACAACGCCGTTATTGCCCAGACCGATGGCGCCGCCAGGAGCGCGGGCGAAACCATCGGACAAAGCTTATCCATCGGGTTTCGCCTGCTGGGACGCACCTTTCTGATGGGCCTTGCAGCGCAACCTCCAGGATGGGGTGGTACAGAAAGTAGATGATCGAGGCGGGCAGGATGCTCAAAAAACCGGCTGCCGACTTTACCGTCAGTGCGACATCGAACACATAATAGGACATGAGCAGCCATGCGGCGGCCACGATGGCACGAATATGCCAGTCGATCACGAAGGCGTAGCTGCGAGTTCCGGGACCTGCTATGCCCAGCGTCAGGTCGACCCCGGTCACGCTCTGGACGGTTATCTGCTCGTCGCCTTTGGACAAATTACTTCACCTCGAGGTCGGGGAGCGCCGCGAGGCCGGATTGCGCGAGTCCCTGCCATAGTAATCAGGATAGTCGTGGCTCAAGCCCTTGAAGCGCCGATGGACCCACAGGTACTGTTCCGGCACCAAGCGAACCTGCGACTCGAGCAGGCGATTGTAGCGTTCCAGGTCGGCAACCGGATCGGCGCCCGGGAAATTCTCGAATGCAGGTCCGATCACCACCCGGTACCCCGCGGTGCCGGGCAACCGCTCGCCAAAGTAGGTCATGACCGCCGCGCCCGAGATGCGCGCCAAGCGCGACGTTGCCGGGTTGCTGGCTGCCGGGATGCCGAAAAAATTGACCATCGCGGCACCCTTGTTGCGGTAGCTTTGATCCGGGGCAAACCATACGGCTTCGTTGTTCTTGAGCGCCCGCACCATGCTCCTGATGTCGTCCTTCGGGATCGGATGACCGTGGCGGCAGAAACTTTCGAACATAATGTGCGATAGCAGCGCATTTTTCATCGGGCGGTAGATGACATTGAGGGGTACCACGGTCCCCAGGATGCGCGTCGAGATTTCAATGGTCGTGAAGTGGCCGCCGACCAAGATGGCGCCGCGCCCCTTGGCGAGCGCGGCCTCGAGGTGGTGCAGTCCTTGTACTTCGGCGAGCTCATTGAGGCGGCGGTCGCTGCTCCACCAGGTATCGGCGGTCTCGCACAGCGCCATCCCTAAGCTCCTGCAATGCCGATCCAGCAGATCCTCGCGCTGCGGCCCCGATAATTCGGGCAGGCACAGAGCGATGTTGCGGCGCGCGATGCGTAAGTAGCTCAACGGAAGATGCCGCAGCAGCCAGCCGATCAGGTTGCCCACCTGAGTTTGCACCCGGTAAGGCAGCAACTCGACGACTCGCATGACCCCTAAACCAGCCCAGGTGATCCAGTACTTGGGCAGAAGGTAGGTTAGTGGCATCCCATCGCCGTCATTAAAATGGTGATTTCCGGCCTAGGTGAAGGGCTAGGAGAATAGCCGCCCCGAGGCTGCATTGCCAGGTTTGACGCGATGCAGCATACGATCTCTTCCAGAGGAATATTCGTACTTATCAGCAAATTGCTGTAGTATTCGCGCCGGTTCGTGATTTCTACTTGGTCCGTTTTTGGTCACCGCGCCGCTCCGGCGTCCTTTGGCCACAACCCACAAAGCAGGTTTCCTCGATCCAGGTGGCTGGCATTCCGCTATAAGGTTTTGGTACTGGAAGGCACGCGTGACCGGCCGATAGTTTCTTTTGTAGTAGGTATTCTTCACATGACGAAAATGTATGTTGGCAATCTCCCGTTCTCAATGGACGAGTCCGCAGTGCGCGCGCTGTTCGAAAAGCATGGCGCGGTACAGTCGGTGGCGCTGATCAATGATCGCGACACCGGTCGGCCCCGCGGCTTCGGCTTCGTTGAAATGGCCAGCGCAGATGCTGCGCGCGCTATGCAGGCCTTGAATGGTCACGACGTCGACGGGCGAGCGCTAAAGGTGAACGAGGCGCAGGAGCGCACCGGCGGCGGCGGCGGTGGCGGCGGTGGTGGCGGCGGTGGATCTCGCGGTCCGAAGCGCTGGTAACAGTGGCTTAAGAATCGAGCGATTCCTTAAGGCCGCTGCAATGCGGCCTTAAGTTTTTGAACGTGGGCTGTGGCGCGATCAGGGTTTACGCCTGAGGCCGCATTGCCTATAATCGCGCCCCTCGGCCGGGCCAGAGCTGGCTTTTTGGTTCAAGTTCAGCTTGAGGCCATTGACCGGGCACGCGGATTTTTTTTAGGTTTGGCCCCGTCTAGGGGCTTTTTCTTGAGTGGATGGAAGGGGGCCGATGGTCCCCTTTTTGCTTTATATAGATTGGACCTCATCAAAATGCGCGACGCCTTGATGCGCCTGTTGGAGCCGCCGATCGAGGCGCTGGGATTTGAGTTGGTCGACATTGAGTTTGCGCGGGAAGGGCGCGGCGGCGTGCTGCGGGTTTTCATCGATGCACGGGCGGGAGACTTGCAGGCCGGCGTCACCGTGGATGATTGCGCGCGTGCGAGTCACGCCGTGAGTGAAGTTCTCGAGATCCAGGATCCGATCAAGGGGAATTACACGCTGGAGGTTTCCTCGCCGGGCTTCGATCGGATCTTGCGCACGCGCGCGCATTTCGAGCGATTCGTCGGCCAGAGGGTGGTTGCCGAGCTGAAGCTGCCTTGGTGCGGCCGGCGCCGGTTTATCGGGGTATTGAAGTCGTCATCAAGCGACACGATCGTGGTGGAAGTCGACGGCAAGGCATACAGCCTGCCGTTCGAGCGGATTCAGAAGGCGAGATTGCGGCCGGAGTGAGCGAGGAGTGAGATTATGAACAAAGAAATATTGATGGCCGTCGATGCGGTTTCCAACGAGAAGGGCGTCGATAAGGAAATCATATTCGACGCGCTCGAGGCGGCGCTGGCATCCGCGACTCGCAAGAAATACGGTGAGGAGCTGGATGTGCGCGTCTCGATCAACCGCAAGACCGGCGGTTACGATACTTTTCGCCGCTGGAAGGTATTCGCGGACGACTCCACCGAGCTCGAAGTGCCGGAGCGCGAATTGCGTCTCGATGATGCCCGCGATGTCGACAAAGAGGTCGAGCCGGGCGGATACGTCGAAGAGCCGATGGAATCGGTTCCCTTCGGGCGTATTCTGGCGCAGACCGCCAAGCAGGTGATCGTACAGAAAGTTCGTGAAGCCGAGCGCGCACAGGTGGTTGATGCCTACAAGGACCGGGCCGGGACGCTGGTCAGCGGCATCGTCAAGCGCGTCGACCGCAACGGCGTGTATGTGGATCTCGGCGCCAATGCCGAAGGATTCATTGCGCGCGAGGAGATGATCCCGCGCGAGCCGGTGCGATCGCAGGACCGCATCAAGGCCTACTTGAAGGAAGTGCGCACCGAACCGCGCGGACCGCAATTGTTCCTGTCGCGCACTGCGCCCGAATTCCTGATCGAACTGTTCAAGCTCGAAGTACCGGAGGTCGGCCAGGGCTTGATCAACATCCTGGCCGCGGCCCGCGACGCCGGCGTGCGCGCCAAGATCGCGGTGCGCAGCAACGATCCGCGCGTCGACCCGGTGGGCGCTTGCGTCGGCATGCGCGGCTCGCGTGTCCAGGCGGTTTCCAATGAGATCGCCGGCGAACGTGTCGACATCATTCCCTTCGACGAGAACAACGCGCAGTTCGTCATCAATGCCATGGCACCCGCCGAGGTGACCTCGATCGTCGTGGACGAGGATTCACATTCGATGGACATCGCCGTCTCCGAGGACAAGCTCTCGCAGGCCATCGGCCGCGGCGGCCAGAACATCCGCCTGGCCAGCGAGTTGACCGGATGGGAATTGAATGTCATGAGCGAATCGCAGGCCGAGGCCAAGAGCGAAACGGAGTCATTGGCGCTGCGCGAAACCTTCATGAAGCAGCTCGATGTCGACGCCGACGTCGCGAGCATCTTGGTGCAGGAGGGCTTTTCGACCATCGAAGAGATCGCCTATGTGCCGGCGAGCGAATTGAACGGCATCGAGGAATTCGACGAGGAAATCGTCAAGGAATTACGTACCCGCGCGCGCGATGTACTGCTGACTCAGGCAATCGCCAGCGAGGAATCCATGGATGGCGCGGATCCCGGACCCGATCTGGTGGAGATCACCGGCGAGGCTCTGGGCAAGGCCTTGGCGCGCAAGGGCGTGCGCACGCGCGATGATTTGGCGGACCTGGCGGTCGACGAACTGGTCGAGATGGGCAGTATCGATGAGAAGAAGGCCGGCGAACTGATCATGAATGCCCGCAAGCACTGGTTCGCGGAAGAAGCTAAGGTCTAGGAGCAAGTATGGCAGACGTAACCGTCGCTCAATTCGCGGAAGTCTTGAAGGTTCCAGTCGACCGGCTGCTGCAGCAGCTGGATCAAGCCGGCATCAAAGTCGACGGCGCCGAAGACATGATCAGCGAGGATGCCAAGCATGAACTGCTGACGCATCTGCGCCGCAGCCATGGCCACGACGAATCCGAAGGGGATGCGGCGCCGCGCAAAATCACGCTGCGCCGCAAGTCGCAGTCCGAGTTGAAGCTCGCGAGCCCGCAAGGGCGCGCGCGCACGGTGAACGTCGAGGTGCGCAGCAAGCGTACCTATGTCAAGCGCGAGGTGCTCGAGGACCAAGCGCGTCACCAGCAGGAAGAGATCGACAAGCAGCGCGAGACCGAGGAGCAGGCCAAGGCCGCCCTGGAGCGCGCGGAACATGAGCGCTTGGAGAAGGAACGCCTGGACCGCGAGCGCCAGGAGGAAGAGAGCCGGCGGCGCAGCGACGAGGAAAACCGCAAGCGCACAGCCGAGGAAGAGGCGCGCCGCGCGGCGGAAATTCAGGCGCGCGAGGTCGCCGAACGCGAGCGCAAAGCCGCGGCCGCGAAACCGGGCAAGGCATCGCGGGAGGCGGTGGATGACAAGTCGACCCGCTACGGGCGGCAGGAATTGCACATCGTCGGCGATGTCAGCTCGCGGCACAAAAAGAAGAAATCGCGCGACGGGCGGCGCCGCTCGGTCAGCGGCGAGGCCGACACCAAGCATGGATTCGAGATGCCGACCGCGCGCGTGGTACGCGAGGTGGCGATCGGCGAAGCGATGACGGTGGGCGAATTGGCGCAAAAGATGGCCGTCAAAGCCACGGAAGTCATCAAAGTCATGATGAACATGGGTGTGATGGCGACGATCAACCAAATGATCGAGCAGGACACCGCCGTGCTGGTGGTCGAGGAAATGGGCCACACGGCCGTGCTACGCAAGGAAAATATCATCGAGGACGACCTGCAGGGCGAGACCGACCCCTCCCTCGAGGTGTTGCCGCGGCCCCCGGTTGTGACGGTGATGGGACACGTCGATCACGGCAAAACCTCGTTGCTCGACTACATCCGGCGCAGCAAGGTGGCCGCCGGCGAGGCGGGAGGCATCACGCAGCACATCGGCGCCTATCACGTTGAAACGGCCAAGGGCATGGTGACCTTCCTCGACACGCCGGGCCACGCCGCCTTCACCTCCATGCGCGCCCGCGGTGCGCAGGTGACGGATATCGTCATCCTGGTCGTGGGTGCGGACGACGGCGTCATGCCGCAGACCGTCGAGGCCATACAGCATGCGCAAGCAGCCAAAGTGCCCATCGTCGTGGCGCTCAATAAAATGGATAAACCCGAGGCCGACGCCGAAAAGGTCAAGCAGGAACTGACCAAGCACGGCGTCATCCCCGAAGAGTGGGGCGGTGAGAATATTTTCGTGCCGGTTTCGGCCCGAACCGGGCAAGGCGTCGATCAGCTGCTCGACAGCATATTACTGCAGGCCGAAGTGCTGGAACTCAAGGCGCCGACCGCCGGTATGGCGGCCGGTTACGTGATCGAATCGAGCCTCGAGAAGGGCCGAGGGGCGGTGGCAACCGTTTTGGTTTTGCGGGGCACCTTGAAATTGGGCGATCCGCTCTTGATCGGCCAGGAATTCGGGCGTGTGCGGGCCTTATTCAATGAGGCTGGGCATCCGGTCGATGCGGCGGGTCCCTCGATACCGGTGGTGGTTCTGGGGCTGTCCGGCGCGCCCAATGCGGGCGATGAACTGCTGGTGGTCGAGAGCGAACGCAAGGCGCGCGAAGTGGCGACGCATCGTCAGTCGAAGTCGCGCGACGTCAAGCTGGCCCAGAAAGCCACCAACATGCAGGACGTGTTCTCGACCATGGGCGAGAGCAAAGCCGATCTGGTGCAGCTGTTGGTGAAGGCCGACGTGCAAGGCAGCGCCGAAGCGCTGCGCGATTCCCTGAATGGCCTGTCGACCCCCGAAGTGGCGGTGAACATCGTCGCCTCCGGAGTCGGCGGACTCACCGAGTCCGACGTCACGCTGGCGGCTGCGTCGAAGGCGCGCATCATCGCCTTCAACGTGCGCGGCGATGCGGCCGCGCGTGCGGCCATCAAGGAGCACGGCGTGGATGTGCGCTACTACAGCATCATTTACGAAGCCATCGACGACATCAGGGCGGTCCTCACCGGCATGCTGTCGCCGGAGGTCAAGGAGTCGATCGTCGGGCTGGCCGAAGTGAGGAGCGTATTCCGCTCGAGCAAATTCGGCACGGTCGCCGGTTGCATGGTCATCGATGGTTACGTACGCCGCAATTTTCCGATTCGCGTGCTGCGCGACAACGTGGTGATCTTCGAGGGTGCGCTGGAGTCCCTGAAGCGCTTCAAGGACGATGTCACGGAGGTGCGCGCCGGCACCGAGTGCGGCATCGGCGTCAAGAACTACAGTGACGTGCACGAAGGCGATCAGATCGAGTGCTATTCACGAGTCGAAGTTGCGCGAACTCTTTGAATGGCGCGGGGCGCCAACACTAACGGGGTCGAAGCGACCCCGAGCTTTGTGATGGCGCGAGGCGCCACCTTTTAACGGGGTCGAAACGACCCCGACCTTTAATGTGGGATCTGAATGGCAAAAGATAACCCTCGGGCCAAGCGCATGGGCGAGCAGATCCAGCGCGAGCTCACCGAGTTATTGAGGCGCGAGGTCAAGGACGAGCGCATCGGCAACGTCACGATCACGGCGGTCAACGTCAGCGGTGATTTGCGCACCGCGCGCGTGTATTACCTGGTGTTCGGCAAGCAAGGACCGGATCCGAAGGTGCAGCAGGGTCTGACGAGCGCGGCGGGATTCCTGCGCAATGCCCTGTCCAAGGCGCTGATGATTCGCTACACGCCCACGCTGACGTTCGAGCTCGACACCACCATCGAGCATGGCGTGCGCCTGACTCAGCTGATTGACTCCTTGAAGAAACCGGAGGCGTCCGCGCCGGCGAGCGCTTCGGAGGATGAGCACGACCATGTCATTGACGAGGGTTGACGTTGCCCGCTGATATTCATGGCATTCTGCTGCTCGATAAACCGCTGGGCTTGAGTTCCGCCGGAGCGGTGGCGCGCGTCAAGCGCCTGTTCAATGCGCGCAAGGCCGGCCATACCGGCTCGCTCGATCCGCTGGCGTCGGGACTCCTGCCGATTTGCTTCGGGGAGGCCACCAAATTCGGCTCACTGCTGCTGGAAGCCGATAAGACATATCGCCTGACCGTTCGATTGGGTGAGCGCACTCCGAGTGCGGATCGCGAGTCCGAGGTGATCGAGACGCGCCCGCTGGCGGCATTCTCTGCGGAGCAGCTGCAGAGCGCGCTCGCCGCCTTTCCGCGCGATTACCGGCAGATTCCGCCCATGCGCTCGGCGCTGAAGCAGGACGGCAAACCCCTGTATGAATATGCTCGCGCCGGCATCACCCGGGAGCGTGCGGCGCGTTCCATCGCCATTCATGAAATGCGGCTGCTCGATTGGCAGGTACCCGATCTGTCCTTCGATGTGCGATGCACGAAGGGCGCCTATATGAGGGTGCTCGCCGAGGATTTGGCACTGCAATTGGGGACCGTCGGCCATTTGGCGGCCCTGCGCAGGCTCGCCGTCGCCCCGTTTGAGGCGGAACCCCAATGGCCGTTCGGGGCGTTGGAGGCCTTGACCCTGGAAGGTCGGCACGAGGTACTGCTGCCCGTGGATGCAGCCTTGAGCTCGTGCCGCCGATTTGACCTGCCTGCCGGCGGGGTCAGCGCCCTACGGCAGGGCCAATCCCTCAATGTCCCGGTCGAACTCCCCGGAACGGTGCGTATCTACGCGGCCGGCCTCGGGTTTTTGGGCTTGGGTGAAATTGGGGTCGCGGGATTCTTGAAGCCTTTGCGCCTCATTTCATCCGCGACGAATCGTGCTTGAGGGCAGGTGCCGCGACGCGTACAATGCGCCGCTTCATAAAAGGTCCTAAGTTATTGATTGAGGGTTTGATTTCAATGCCACTTACTCGTGAAGAAAAGACGGGCGTCGTCGGTAAATTTCAGCGCAGCGCGCAGGATACCGGTTCTCCCGAAGTTCAAATTGCCTTGTTGTCCGAGCGCATTAACGGCTTGAGCCAGCATTTCACCACGCACAAAGCCGACCATGCATCGCGTCGCGGACTGCTCAAGATGGTCAATCAGCGCCGCAAGCTGCTCGATTACTTGAAGAGCAGAACTCCGGACAAGTACACGCAATTGGTCGAACGCTTAGGGTTACGCCGCTAACAGGCGCCGCTGCAGGCGCGCCCTGAGCGCCTGCGTCTTTCACGTCGGATTACGCAAAGGGGCTCTAAGTGAGCGCTATCAAAAAAAGTTTTAAATATGGAGATCATACGGTCACGCTGGAGACCGGTGAACTTGCCCGCCAGGCCGATGGTGCCGTGCTCGTGTCGATGAGCGAGACCGTGGTTCTGGTCACGGCGGTGGGCCTGAAGAAGGCGACGCCGGGCCGCGATTTCTTCCCGCTCACGGTGAATTACATCGAAAAAACGTACGCAGCGGGGCGTATTCCAGGCGGTTTCTTCAAACGCGAGGGGCGTCCTACTGAAAAGGAGACACTGACTTCGCGCCTGATCGATCGGCCGATCCGCCCGCTGTTTCCCGAAGGCTTCATTAACGACGTTCAAGTCGTTGCCCAAGTCATTTCCGTCAACAGCGAAATGGATCCTGATATTGCCTCGCTGCTCGGCGCGTCCGCAGCGCTGGCCATTTCCGGCATGCCGTTTCTGGGGCCCATCGGCGGCGCCCGCGTCGGCTATATCGACGGCAAGTACATTCTGAATCCCACGACCGCCCAACTCGCCACCTCGCAGCTCGACCTGGTGGTGGCCGGCACCGCGGAAGGCGTGCTGATGGTGGAGTCGGAAGCCGCCGGCCTCAATGAAGAAGTCATGCTCGGTGCGGTAACGTTCGGTCACGAACAGATGCAGATCGCCATCAAGGCCATCAACGAACTCGCCGCGGAAGCGGGCAAGCCGAAGTGGTCGTGGGTCGCGCCGGAGCCGAACAAGGAACTCCAAGCCGCAGTCAGCGGATTCGCAGAGACGGCCGTTGCCGCCGCGTACACACTCACCGAAAAGATGGAGCGCTACGCCAAGATCAAGGAGGTCAAAGCCGCAGCGGTCGAAGCTCTAGCCAAGGGCGAGACACCGAAATTTACCGCCGAACAAGTGGGCGCCGAGTTTTCCAATTTGGAATATCGCTTGGTGCGCGGCAAAATTCTCGATGGTCAGCCGCGCATCGACGGCCGCGACACCAAGACGGTGCGCGCCATCCATATCCGCACCGGCGTGCTGGCGCGAACGCACGGTTCGGCGTTGTTTACCCGCGGCGAGACCCAGGCTCTGGTCGTCACGACGTTGGGAACCGGGCGGGATGCGCAGATCATCGACGGCCTGATGGGCGAGAAGAAAGAGCCCTTCATGCTGCACTATAATTTCCCTCCCTTCAGCGTCGGCGAGACCGGCATGATGGGCTCGCCGAAACGGCGCGAGATCGGTCACGGCAATCTTGCCAAACGCGGCGTGAAAGCCGTCATGCCGGGAGTGGACAAATTCCCCTACGTCATCCGCGTCGTTTCCGAGATTCTGGAGTCGAATGGTTCGAGTTCCATGGCCTCGGTGTGCGGCACCAGCCTCGCGCTCATGGACGCGGGTGTGCCGATCAAGGCGCCCGTTGCGGGCGTGGCGATGGGCTTGGTCAAGGAAGGAGCGCGATTCCAGGTGCTGACGGACATCCTCGGCGACGAGGATCATCTCGGCGACATGGATTTCAAGGTCGCGGGCACGAAGGATGGCATCACCGCGCTGCAGATGGACATCAAGATCACGAGCATCACGCGCGAGATCATGAAAGTCGCGCTCGATCAGGCGCGTGACGGCCGGTTGCACATTTTGGGAGAGATGAACAAGGTGCTCTCCAAGCCGCGCGAGAACATGTCCGAGTGGGCGCCGACCATCATCACGTTGAAGATCGATCCGGAGAAGATCCGCGACGTCATCGGCAAAGGCGGCGCGGTCATCCGTCAGATTACCGAAGAAACCGGCACTTCCATCGACATCGAAAACGACGGCACCGTGAAAATTGCCTCGGTGCAGGGCGCGGCGGGCCGCGAAGCGCAGCGTCGCATCGAGTTGATCACCGCCGACGTCGAAGTCGGCCGGGTCTATGAGGGCAAGGTTGCGCGCCTGATGGATTTTGGCGCTTTCGTGACCATACTCCCGGGCCGGGACGGCTTGGTGCATATCTCCCAGATTTCCGAGGAGCGGGTTGAGCGGGTGGGCGACAAGCTCAAGGAAGGCGACGTGGTGCGCGTCAAGGTGCTCGAGGTGGACCGGCAGGGCCGCGTGCGGCTGTCCATGCGCAACGTCGACGCTGCGTAGGGCATAGGCTCCCCATGGCGCGGCAGTCCGATCTGCCGCGCGTCACGTGCGCGGCCAGCCCTGCGGCTAGCCGTCCTGGCCTAAATTCGACGCGACTCGCGGCCGCGGCGGTTCGCCGGCGGCCACCGTCTTCACGCGGTCCCGAAGCAGAGGCGTTGTCTGCTGGTTCATGAGCTGTTTGAGGCTCTGTTCCAAATGCGGGCTCAGCTGGCCTTGCAGGCTCGTGCCGTAGGAGCGAATCACATTGACCATGAAATCCTGGCTCAGGATCGGCTCGGCCAAATGCTCCTGTTCGGCGATGACCTGCAGCAAAATGCTGCGCGTAATGTCGGCACTATTTTTCTTGTCGACAACGACGAATTCTATCCGCTCGACCACCAAGCGCCTGACATCTGCCAAGGTGATGTACCGGCTCTCGACCGTGTCATAGAGGCGTCGATTCGGATATTTCTTAATCACTCGCGGTTCGCTCATGGGGCTCCTCGCTCGTGTTGGCCGGCACCACCGGAGGATGCCGGTTCGTGCCAGTCCACGTCTGATCAATCATAAGGACTACAACCCAAAGAATAGCGCAATGCAGCGCTAAGGCAAATCGGCATTTTTTAGTAAGGTTATTAGCCGCTTACACGCAATTCCAGACGCTTGGGGACCTTATCGACGCTCCATTGGGTGATCGCCCAACTCCAGGCCGCAGAGACCGTGGCGAACTCGAGCGACGGCGGCGGCGCCAATCCCAGCAATGAAAAAATGCACAGCAGCTGCGGCAGCGGAGAATCCGCAGCGAGGCGCATGCTTCGCCGCGATTTCGCGAGCTTGGCACCGTCCGCTTCGGTCAGCACCGGCACATGGGCATAGCTGGGCATGGGCAGTCCCAACAGCCGCTGCAGGTAGATCTGGCGGGGGGTGTTGTCCAGAAGGTCGGCGCCACGCACAACGTGAGTGACGCGCTGCGCGGCATCATCGACGGTCACCGCCAGCACGTAGGCGATGATGTTATCCCGGCGCTTGAGAATCATGTCGCCGACCGCGGCCGCCACGTCCTGCCGGTACGTACCCTGGATGCGGTCGGTAAAGAAGACATGGCCAGGATCGACCCGCACGCGCAGCGCCGCATCCATTCCGTCGGGGATGGTGCGGCTGCGGCAGGTCCCGGGATATCGCAGCTCGTCCTCCAACTGCGCGCGGCTGCAAGAGCAGGCAAACGTGCGATTCTGGGAGCCTAAGCGCTGCAGCGCTTCCTCGTAGCGCTCGTTGCAATCGTATTGACGCAGGACCGCGCCGTCCCACTCGAAGCCGAACAGCTCCAAGGTGCGCAGGATTCCGGCTGCCGATCCGGGGATCTCTCTCGGCCGGTCGATATCCTCGATGCGCAGCAGCCAGCGTCCACCGTGCGCGCGCGCGTCCAGGTAGCCGGCCACGGCCGTGTAGAGGGAGCCTAGGTGCAGATCGCCGGACGGAGTGGGCGCGAAACGCCCGACATACGGCCGCGCGTTATCGGTACCGGTCGTCGCGGTCGCCGTACTGCTTTTCGCGGCGTTCGCGCCGCTCCTGGGCTTCCACGGACAGCGTGGCAACCGGACGGGCCTCCAATCGCTTGATGCCTATTTCTTCACCGGTTTCCAGGCAATAGCCGTAGGAACCGTCTTCAATGCGCTTCAAAGCCTCATCGATCTTGCGGATCAACTTGCGCTCCCGGTCACGCGTTCGCAGCTCCAGGCTGAACTCCTCTTCCTGCGTCGCACGGTCATTCGGATCGGGAAAATTGGCTGCCTCGTCCTTCATGTGCAGCACGGTGCGATCCACCTCGACCATGAGGTCGCGCTTCCAGCTCTGCAGAATGCGGGCGAAGTGCTCCAACTGCTCCTTGTTCATGTATTGCTCGCCGCGGCGGGCAATATACGGCTTCACGTTGCGAGGACCGGCCAGCAAGCCGGCGGACGCGGAGCCCTCGGCGTCGCTGTCCTCATCGTTCTGCAGCGAGCGGGGCATCACGAGCGGTCGGGGATCGAATTTCACAGGCGCAATTTTTTCGGCGGTGACTCTGGGCGACGGCACGGGCTTCAGGCCGGCAGGTCTGGCACGCGGTGGTTTCGCAACCGCGGTCTTTGCAACCGCGGTCTTTGCAACCGCGGTCTTTGCAACCGCGGTCTTTGCAACCACGGGTGCGGGCCCGGGCTTGGCGGCGGGTTTGGTCGGTTTCACTTTTACCTTCGATGTGGCTGGCTTGGCTTTCGTGGGCGGCCGCGCCGCCTTTTTGGGAGCGGCTGCTTTATGAGTCGCTTTTTTCGGTGTCGCCTTGCGCGGCCGCTTAGCCGCTTTATGTGGTTTCTTCGAGGGCATTTTAATTTTCCGCCTCCTAACGAAAGAGCGCGCGATTATACCGACGCATTGAGGCGTGTACAGAGCGCGCGCAAAACATATTTTGCGAACTTAAGCCTATGATTGGGCAGCAAAATTCCAAGGGCACGGGGCCAAAGCGGCCCGCCGGCCGGCTTTAAGTCCTCAGGGTAGTTCGACCGGCGCGGCAGCCACCCAGCCGGCGGCTCGGTGTTCCGCCACCACCGTGGTGTAAATGCCCCCGCGCACGTTGAATTTGGCCAAAATCCGCATGAATCGGGGGGCCGTTGCCGCCACCAGGTCCCCCAAGATTTCATTGGTGACCGCTTCATGGAATGCGCCGCGGCTGCGGTACGACCAAATATAGAGCTTCAGGGACTTCAATTCCACGCATCGATCGTTCGGTACGTACTCGAGTTCCAGCGTGGCAAAGTCGGGCTGGCCGGTTTTCGGACACAGGCAGCTGAACTCAGGAATGGTCATGCGGATGGTGTAGTCCCGCTCGGGTGCGGGATTGTCAAACACGTCGAGGCGAGCGGCTGCTTCTGTCATGGATGGAATCGGGCGATGACCGGGGGTTTACCTATGTGACGTTTACTTTACACTACGCGCCACACGTGGCCCACGACACCGCCTGAATAATGCGCTTAACGAAACTCAAAATTGCCGGCTTCAAATCCTTCGTTGATCCGACGACCGTCACGTTTCCCAGCAGCCTGACGGGCGTGGTGGGCCCTAATGGATGCGGGAAATCCAACATCATCGATGCGGTTCGCTGGGTGATGGGGGAAATATCCGCGAAACATTTGCGTGGCGAATCAATGGCCGATGTGATCTTCAACGGCTCCGCGTCCCGCAAGCCGTTGGGTAACGCATCGGTGGAATTGGTGTTCGACAATGCCGACGCAAAGATCGGCGGTCCTTACGCGAACTACAACGAGGTCGCGCTCAAGCGCTCGGTGAGCCGCGACGGCACGTCCGATTATTTCATCAACGGCCTGAAGGTACGCCGCAAGGACATCACGCAGCTATTTCTCGGCACCGGACTCGGCACCCGCAGCTACGCGATCATCGAGCAGGGCATGATTTCGCGCGTGATCGAGGCGCGGCCCGACGACCTGCGCGCCTTCCTGGAAGAGGCGGCGGGCATATCGCGCTACAAGGAGCGGCGGCGCGAAACCGAAAGCCGCATCGCACACACGCGCGAAAATCTGGACCGACTGAACGACCTGCGCGAGGAGGTGGAAAAGCAGATTCGCCACTTGCAGCGCCAGGCAGCGACGGCGCGCCGCTACCAGACGCTCAAGGAGGAGGAACGCAAGCTCTCTGCGGAATTGCTGGCATTGCGCCTGCAAAGCCTGGATCTGGAGGCCGGGATTCGCGATGCCGCCGCGTCCGGCTGCGAGACAGCCATGCAAGGGGTTCTCGCCGATTTGCGGGAAGCGGAGGCGCAGATCGAACGGATTCGCGCCGACCAATCCGCCAAGGCCGATGCGCTGAGTGCGATTCAAGGCCGCTACTACGAGGCCGGCGCCGAAGTGACGCGGATCGAGCAGGGCATCGAATACACGCGCGAGCTGCGCCAGCGCCAGCGCCAGGATCTGGAGCAGGTTGATGCACAGACCGCCGAGTTGGCCCGCGTCGTGCAGCTTGACCGGGTACAGCTGGAGTCGCTGAGCGTGGAGCTGTCGACCATGGTGCCCGGCCTGGACGAGGCCCACGATCGGGAAAAAACGGCGTTACAGGTGCTGGAACGCTGCGAGCAAGCGCTGACGTCGTGGCAGTTCTCCTGGGACAGCCACGCCCAGGCTGTCGCGCTGCGGCAGCGCGAGACACAGGTCGAACGGGCCCGCATCGAGCAGCTCGAGAGCCAGCAGCGCAGGCTGCTGCAGCAGCAGGAGCGCCAGGAGACGGAGCGGGCGGCCTTTGCGCAGCTGCAGCCCCCGGCGGCCCTGGAGAGCCTGGCTGAGCAGGCGCAAGCGGTGCGCGTTGCGGGCGAAGGTGCCGCCGCGCAATTGCAAGGGCTGTTGGCGGAGATCTCGGTGACGCGTGAACGCGAGCGAGAAGAGAGCCAGTCGCTCAATGCGCTGCGCGCCCGCCTGCAGCAGGCGCAGGGAGAGCAGGTCTCGACCGAAGCCCTGCAGCAGGCCGCGCTCGGCAAGGCGTCGGGAAAAGTCGCGCAATGGCTCAAGTCGCAATCGCTCGATCGCCACCCGCGCGTAGCGCAACAGCTGCGGGTGGCCAAGGGCTGGGAGCGCGCCGTCGAGACCGTGCTGGGATCCTACCTCGAGGCGGTATGCGTCGAGGGCTTGGACAGTGTCGTTGATTTGTTGGCGAGCTTCGATGGCGGCAATTTGGCGGTCGTGAGCACCGCGGCAAGCGCGGCCGGCGCGCCCGTTGCCGCCTCGCTGCAGGCCGTAGTGCAGGGCACGAACGCGCTCGGCTCATTGCTGTCATCCGTGCTGACCGCCGAATCGCTGAGCGAGGCGCTGAGTCTGCGGCGGCAGCTCAAGGCCGGCGAGTCGGTGGTCACGCGCGACGGCATCTGGCTGGGGCATGATTGGCTGCGCGTGTCGCGCGATGCGGATCCGCGTGCCGGAGTCATCGAGCGCGAGGAAATCCTGCGCGACATCGCGGTCCAGGTTCATGCGCTCGAAAACGACGTGAAGGACCGCGAGACTCGTCTGGAGGCCACCCGCGAGAGGGTCCGTGAGCACGAAGACCGCCGCGAGCGTTGCCAAACGGAAGTCAACCGGCTGCATCGCGAGCATGTCGACCGGCGGGCGGAACTCAGTTCCGCGCAGGCGCGAAACGAGGACGCAGCGCGGCGGCTCGAGCAGCTCGAGTCCGAGCTTGCCGAGGTGCGCGTGGAATTGTCGCGCAGCGGAACCGAACTGCGGACCGCGCGCGCGCGCATGGAAACCGCCATCGACGCGTTGGCGGCGCTGGAGCCGCAGCGTATCGAGCTCGAGCAGGATCGCGAGCGGATGCGCGCGGACTTGGGAGGAGCCAGAGCCGCGGCCACCGCGGCTCAGCAGCGCGCGCGCGACCTGGCCGTGCAGGTGGAGTCGCGGCGCTCCTCGCACAGCGCACTGGTCACGACCGTGGGCCGACTCGAGAAGCAGCTCGCGGACCTGCAGGGCCGGCGTCTCGAGCTGGTCACGCAGCTTGCCGAAGGCGAAGCGCCGCTTGCCGAGGCGCAGCTGCAGCTGGAACACGAGTTGCGCCGGCGCGCGGATGTCGAAGCGCAGTTGCGGGCGGCGCGCACGGCGAGCGACGAGTTGGATGCCGTGCTGCGCGAACACGATGCGGCCCGCGTTGCGGTGGAGCAGCGCTTGGACGCGGCGCGCTCCAACCTCGACGCAGCGCGCCTGGCGGCCCAGCAGGTGCGGGTGCGCCGCGAGGGCGTGGCGGAGCAGCTCACCGCGACGAACTACGACTATGCGGTGTTGCTGGGGCAAATCGCGGCGGATGCGACGGTGGCCGCGTGGGAATCGCAGCTGGAGGAGGTCAAGGGCAAGATCGAACGCCTCGGCCAGGTCAACCTGGCTGCCATCGGCGAGTTCAAGGAACAATCCGAACGCAAGGAATATTTGGACCGGCAGTGCAAGGATCTGACCGATGCCTTGGAAACGCTCGAGTCCGCGATGCGCAAGATCGACCGGGAAACCCGGACGCGCTTTCAGGACACTTTCGATCGCGTCAACGCGGGTTTGAAGGAGAAATTTCCGCGCCTGTTCGGCGGGGGTCACGCCTATCTGGAACTGACGGGCGAAGAGCCGAACGCGGCGGGCGTGTCGGTCATGGCCCGTCCGCCGGGCAAACGCAACAGCACCATCAGCCAGCTGTCCGGCGGCGAGAAGGCCTTGACCGCCGTGGCGCTGGTTTTCGCGATCTTCGACCTGAATCCCGCGCCGTTCTGCCTGCTGGACGAGGTCGACGCGCCGCTCGATGAGAATAACGTCGGACGCTTCTGCGACATCGTCCGCGACATGTCGCGCAGCGTGCAGTTCATCTTCATCACCCACAACAAGAGCACCATGGAGATGGCGTCGCAACTGGTGGGCGTCACCATGAATGAGCCCGGCGTGTCGCGTCTGGTGTCGGTGGATGTCGACGAGGCCGTGCGCATGGCAGCGATGTAGCGCGCAAATTTCATGGCCGCCGATCTGCGTTGGATTCTGTCAGCCCTCAGCCTGGTGTTGCTTGCCGGCATATGGTGGTGGGGCAGGCGGCGCTCTTCGCAGGCGCCGGGAGACGCACAGCTGCGCGAGATTTCGCCGGCTCGTGAAGTGACGCAGGCCCGCGACGTGACGCCGGCCCGCGAGCTTGCGCCGACCGCGGAGCCGCAACGCCCTGAAGCGGCGGCGCGCGCGGCGGACTGCGACGGCGACTGGGGCGTGCCGCCTTTCGAGCCGCTCAGCATTCGAACTCAGGACTATGAAAACGTCCCCGTGTTGGACGGCCCCATGATGGTGAGCATCGATCCGGCACCTGCGGTGTCCGGCGCAACGCCCGCGCCATGGAGCGCGGCGCCGGCGGCCGCTCCCGGGCGCGTTCCGACGCTGCTGCCGGAAATCACCGGGCGAGGCTCGGCGCCGCCGGCGCAAGCGCCCAATGCCACCGAGCGGCAAAAAATCGTGACGGTGCGCGTCTGCGCGCCGGGCGAGGTTCGCTGGTCCGGCGCGACGCTGTTGTCCGCTCTCGAGCTGCACGGCCTTGCCTATGGGCGCTACCAGGTGTTTCATCGCCGTCACGCCGACGGCCGCAGCCTGTTCTGCGTTGCCAGCTTGATCGAGCCCGGGACGTTCGATGTCGCGCGAATGCCGACGCAGGAATTTCGCGGCGTCACGTTGTTCGCGGTGTTGCCCGGACCCATGGAGCCGCTTCTGACCGTCGATGACATGCTGGGCGCGGCGCGCGGCCTGGCGCAGGAGCTGTCGGGAATGGTCCAGGACAACCAGGGCGTGCCGCTTTCGCTGCAGCGCGCAGCGGCATTGCGCGATGACGTGGCGCGCTTCCAGGCATCGCTGCCGCGGGGCTGACGGCAGCGTGTGCGCGGACAAATCAAGTGAGCCGCCAAAGGAGGCGGCCGAGCCGCTCGAGAAGGCGGCCGCGCGCGCCGCGCAGTTGCGGGAATTGTTGGAACGCTACAACCACCGCTACCACGCGCTCGACGACCCGGAGGTTCCGGATGCCGAGTACGACAAGCTCATGGTGGAATTGCGCGCATTGGAGACGCAGTTTCCGCAGCTGCTCACGGCCAATTCACCGACCATGCGGGTCGGCGCGGCGCCGGTGGCCGCCTTCGGCGCCGTCAAGCACGGCGTGGCGATGCTGTCCTTGGACAACGCCTTCAGCGACGCGGAGGTGCGCGATTTCGATCGCCGCATCCAGGAGCGCCTCGGAGCCAGCGGGCCGATCCGCTATTCGGCCGAGCCCAAGCTGGACGGGCTGGCGGTAAGCGCCCGCTACGAAAACGGCAGTTTCGTACAGGGCGCGACCCGCGGGGACGGTGAAACCGGCGAGGATATTACGCAGAACCTGCGCACCATCAAGGCGCTGCCGCTCAACTTGCGCGGCGCCGACATACCTTCCGTGCTCGAGGTGCGAGGCGAAGTCTTCATGCCGCTGGCAGGTTTCCGCCGATTCAACGAAGAGTCGGCCGCCCGCGGTGAAAAAAGCCTCATCAACCCGCGCAATGCAGCGGCGGGGAGCTTGCGGCAGCTCGATCCGCGCATGACCGCCTCGCGGCCGCTCGATTATTTCATTTATGGCGTCGGTGTGATCGAGGGAGGCGCACTGCCCCCCTATCACAGCGCGACGCTGAAGCTATTGCGGGCGCTGGGCTTCAAGGTCTGTCCGCAGTCCACGGTGGTCGAGTCGATCGATGGATGCCTCGAATACTACCGTGACATGGCGGCGGCGCGCGCGACCCTGCCCTACCAGATCGACGGTGTGGTTTATAAGGTCGATGATGTGAACCTACAGCGCAAGCTGGGATTCATTTCGCGGGCTCCGCGCTGGGCCATCGCGCATAAATTCCCCGCCGAGGAGGCGTTGAGCGTGATACGCGGCATTGAATTTCAAGTGGGCCGCACCGGCGCACTGACGCCCGTGGCGCGCTTGGAGCCGACCTTCGTGGGCGGCGTGACGGTGAGCAACGCAACGCTGCATAACATTGACGAGCTGTGGCGTAAGGACGTGCGCGTGGGCGACACCGTCGTGATTCGCCGCGCCGGCGATGTCATCCCTGAGGTGGCCCGCGTGCTGCCGGAGCGCCGCGTTGCGGGAGCCCAGCTCGTGGCGCTGCCGAGCGTGTGTCCGGTATGCGGCTCGCCGGTGGTGCGGGAAGCGGATCAAGCCGTGGCACGCTGTACGGGTGGGCGCATCTGCGCGGCGCAGCGCAAGGGAGAGATTCAGCATTTTGCATCGCGTCGCGCCATGGACATCCAGGGGCTCGGCGACAAGCTGGTGGAGCAGCTCGTCGATTGCGATTGGGTGACGACGCCGGCGGATCTTTTCTCGTTGCAGGCGGATCGGCTGGCGACGCTCGAGCGCATGGGCGAGAAGTCCGCGCAGAAACTGCAATCCGCTATTGAGGCGGCAAAACTCACGACGCTGCCGCGGTTCCTCTACGCGCTCGGCATACGCGATGTGGGTGAAGCGACCGCCCTGGCGCTCGCGCAATATTTTCCGAACATCGCGGACTTGCGCCGCGCCGGTGAAGATGAAATCCAACGCGTCCCCGATGTAGGTCCGGTGGTGGCGAAGCAGGTGTCGGACTATTTCCGCGATGCGGACAATGCGGCCGCGGTCGATCGCCTGCTCGCGTCAGGAATCGCATGGCCGCCGATGGCGCCGGCCGGCCCCGGCGGCGCGCAGCGCGACAAGACCTTTGTTTTGACCGGTACCCTGCAATCCCTCACGCGAGAACAAGCCGCGGATGCGATCCTGCGGTTGGGCGGCAAGGTGAGCGGCAGCGTCTCGAAGCGAACCGACTATGTGGTGGCGGGCGCGGAGGCGGGCTCCAAGCTCAAAAAAGCCGAGCAGCTCGGCATTCAGATTCTCGATGAGGCGGCGTTTCTGACGCTCTTGAAATCGTAGCGGACCCAAAAATCGAGTCCGCTACGATGCAGCGGTGAATTACAGCGATTTTTCGATCTTCGCGGTCTTCTTCATGCTCTCCACGTACGCCTGAAGTTTCTTCTGCACCACGCCGTTGCCGACCTGCTGCTTAACCTGCTCGAACGGCGGCGGCGCGGTTTCGCGCGTGTCCTCCAGCTTGATCACGTGCCAGCCAAATTGCGTCTGCACGGGTGCCGCGGTCATCTCGCCTTTCTTCAATCCCTTGACGGCATCGCCGAACGGCTTGGCCATGCGTGTGAGCGTGAACCAGCCAAGATCGCCGCCGTTAGCCTTGGAGCTGTCGGTGGATTCGGCCTTGGCTACCTCCTCGAACTTGGAGCCGCCCTTGACTTTCTTGATGGCTGCCTCGGCGGCCTCCTTGCTCGCAACCAGGATGTGCCGGGCGTGATACTCGGTCTTGTCCATGGCGGCGACGGCCGAATCGTATTCGGCATGCAATTCCACATCGGTCGGATCCTTGTCCTTCAAATACTTCGCCGATTCGGCATCCGCCAGTACGCGCATGCGCACCACGTCGAGCTGTGCGCTCACGTCCGGATCCTTGTCCACCGCGTCCTTCGCGCCCTGCGAGGCAAGCAGCTGCATGTTGATCAGCTCGTCCAGAACCTGGGCCTTCTGCTCGGTGGTCAGTTCGGCGGCCGGGCGGCCGCGCAACAAGCTCTTCAAGTAAATGTCGTATTCCGCGCGCGAGACGGGCGTGCCATCGATGTGCGCGACGGGGGCGGGGGCCGGCGGGGCGGCTTTGTCGGCTGCCGCGGGCGTCGGCTGGCCCTTGCCGCAGGCCGTCATGACCAATGCGAATGCCGTCAGGGTGGCGATGCGGGTCCACGGTCTACTCAAAAATTGGCTCATTTGGTCCTCTACAAAAAAAAGCGACTACGGCCTACATGGCCAGCGCGCCCGGGGCGGCAGTTTAGCCTCAACAGGGCGATCTCTCCAATATTTGATGCGATACCTCCGTGTAAAGCGGCGAGTTGCTGCACAGCAGCACGACCAAGATGCCGGCTTCAATCCGGCGGCCGTGCTTCTATGGCGAGCGCATGAATCTCGGTTTTCATGAGGTCGTCGACGGCGGCGTAGATCAGCCGGTGGCGGGCCACCGAGGATATCCCGCGAAACGCCTCGGCAACGATACGCACCCGAAAATGGCTTTGCCCGCCGGCGGCACCGGCATGACCTTCGTGCAAATGACTCTCATCCTCGACCTCAAGCTGGGCAGGGGCAAAGCGGCTCTGCAACCGCGCGCGCAGGCGCTGCGCGCGCGTGCCGGGGGATTTGCTCGAGGCCTTGCCGGCGAGCCAGAAGACCTGGGGGAGCATGAAGAGCATGGTCGCCGCGGGAAATCCAAACACTTTGAATTTGACCCACAGGCTCAGCGCAAAGTTCTTCGCCACGTACAAATTCAGGATGGCAAAGCCGGCGAACCACGCAGCCCACAACAGGTTGATGATCAGCCAGGCGCGCGCCGAGACCGCCAGCGGTTCACTGAACGCCGCTTCGAGCATGCGGCGCACGAGCGGCCGCTTGCCTACGGTCGCGCTGCCGAGGAGCACGGCGGAGGTCAGTCCCAGCAATACCGTCAGTTTCCACTGAATGAAACGCTGATCGTGCAGCAGCAGGGTGGCGGCGCCCAAGACCAGCACGGCGCAGGTGGTGATCACGTGCATGGTCTTGAAGCTGCCGGCGCGCATGCGATGTATCAGCAACTGCAGCACGCAGGCGATCATGAGAGCCGCAGTGGCCCAATAAATATCCCGCACCTGAAATGTCACAAAAAAAACGACGAGGGGCGACCATTCGAGCAGTTGTATCATCTCTGTATCATAGCCGACGCCATGAGCATCTATCTGCAACTGCACCCGGTCACGCCGCAACGGCGCTATGTGCGCCAGGCGGTGGAGGCGCTGCGTCGCGGCGGCGTGCTCGTTTATCCGACCGATTCTTGTTATGCGCTGGGCTGCCACATCGGCGACAAGGCGGCGCTCGAACGCATCCGCGAGATTCGGCAAACGGACCGCCATCATCATTTCACGCTGGTGTGCCGGGATCTTGCCGAGGTCGGCAAGTATGCGACGGTCGACAATTGGCAGTACCGGCTGTTGCGGGCACATACGCCCGGGCCCTATACGTTTCTGCTCAAGGCTTCGCGCGAAACGCCGCGGCGATTGAAGCATGAACGCCGCGGCACGATCGGCTTGCGGGTGCCTGACCATCCGGTCACGGCGATGCTGCTCAGTGAACTGGGTGAACCGGTGATGAGCTCGACCCTGCTTTTGCCCGGCGAGGAACACCCGCGCACCGATGCCAGGGAAATCTACCAGCGGCTCGAGCACAGCGTCGATTTGGTGCTGGACGGGGGCAATTGCGGGATGACCCCCACTTCAGTCATCGACCTGTCAACCGACCGTGCCATCGTCGTCCGGGAGGGACGGGGCGATGTCAGCCCCTTTGTGAAGGCAGCCACCGTATAATGCCGCTCAATGCGGGCGACGATGCTCGTAATTTATTTAAATAATGAGTGCAAGCATTGGATTTAAATGGAGTTATAGACGGGGTTCTAAAAACGATTTCCATCTGGGCAATTCCGGTTCTCTTTGCCATCACCCTTCACGAAGTGGCTCACGGCCGCGCCGCCCGGTATTTCGGTGACCACACGGCTGAATTGCTGGGCCGCCTCAGCTTGAACCCCTTGCGGCACATCGACCCGGTGGGGACCTTGCTGATTCCGGTAGTCCTGCTGGCCGCGCACCTTCCGCTCTTCGGCTGGGCGAGGCCCGTGCCCGTGGCCACCGCCGCATTGCGTTATCCCCGCCGCGCATCGATCATCGTGGCGCTCGCAGGACCGGCCGCGAATATGCTGATGGGCCTATTTTGGTGTGCGGCCCTGGCGTTGGTGGTGCGCATCCGGATGGGAGAGACGGTGGGCAATTGGCTGGTCCTCATGGCGCAGGCAGGCATTGTGGCGAACGCGGTGCTCGCCCTGTTCAATTTGCTGCCCATCCCCCCGCTCGACGGAGGCCGCGTGCTGGCGGGGCTGTTGCCGCCCCGCATCGGAGCCGGTTTCGAAAGGCTGGCGCCCGCCGGCATGTTCATCGTCGTGGGCCTGGCGGTGCTGGGACTTTTTGGTTGGCTGCTCGACCCGGCTTATCGAGGCATTGCCCACCTCATCAACGTGCTGGAAATGCGATTGCCGACATGAGCGGGCCCATACAAAACCGGCGCGTCCTGTCCGGCATGCGGCCCACCGGCCAATTGCACCTGGGCAACTACCACGGGGCGCTGAAGAATTGGATTGAACTGCAATATCAGTACGAGTGCTATTTTTTCGTCGCCGATTGGCACGCGTTGACCACCGGCTATGAGGACACCTCGAAACTCGAGGAGCACACCTGGACCATGGTTGTCGACTGGCTCGCCGCGGGTCTGAACCCGGGTGTCGCCACGCTGTTCATCCAATCGAAAGTGCCTGAGCACGCCGAACTGCATCTGCTGCTGTCGATGATCACGCCCTTGGGCTGGTTGGAGCGCGTTCCATCCTACAAGGATCAGCAGGCGCAGCTCGCCGAGCATGACTTGAGCACCTATGGCTTTCTCGGCTATCCGTTGCTGCAGAGCGCGGACATCTTGTTGTACCGCTCGCAGTACGTGCCGGTCGGCGAGGATCAGGTGGCCCATGTTGAAATCACGCGCGAAGTCGCGCGGCGCTTCAATCACATCTATGGCCGCGAACCCGAATTTGAGCTCAAGGTGGAAAAGGCCATCAAGAGCTTGGGATCGCGAAACTCCGCCTTGTACCGCTCGCTGCGCAAGGCGTTTCAGGAAAAGGGCGAGGCCGATGCGCTCGCCAAGGCGCGTGCCCTGGTCGAGGCGAATGCCCGGCTCACGGTCGCGGACCGCGATCGCTTGCTGGGGTTTCTCGAAGGGGCGGGAATCGCCATTTTGCCCGAGCCGGAGGCATTGCTGACCGCGACGCCGAAAGTCCCCGGGCTCGATGGGCGCAAAATGTCGAAATCCTACGGCAACACGATTGGTCTGCGCGAGGAGACGGACTCCATCGTCAAAAAGCTCAAGGCCATGCAGACCGACCCAGCGCGCGTGCGCCGCACCGATCCTGGGGATCCGGACAAATGTCCGGTGTGGGATCTGCACAAAATATATTCGACGGCGCAGACCCAAGAGTGGGTGCAGAGCGGATGCCGCTCGGCGGGAATCGGCTGCCTGGAGTGCAAGGCGCCGCTCATTGAAAAAGTGGTGGAAGAGGTGTCGGGGATCGCAAAACGGGCCCAGGAGTTCGAGGAGAATCCGGAGCTGGTACGGGGTATCATCGCGGAGGGTTGCGAGAGGGCGCGGACCGTGGCGCGCGACACAATGGATGCGGTCCGGCAAGCTATGGCGATGAACTACCGTTGACATCCCAAGGAGTAGCGTGAAGCCTGAATTGACGTTGGTTCAAAACGCGCCACGCCCACCGCTGCCCGCCGGCGAGATCGCGCCGGCGCAAGGTGAGATGCCGTTTGCGGTCGTGGAGGGCCAGCCCATTATCGAGATGCCTCGAGATCTGTACATACCGCCGCAGGCGCTCGAGGTGTTCCTCGAGGCGTTTGAGGGACCGCTGGACATGCTGCTGTACCTCATTCGGCGGCAAAATCTGGATATTCTCGACATCCCGATCGCTGAAATCACCCGCCAGTACATGCGCTACATCGAGTTGATGCAGGTGCTGCAGCTCGAATTGGCCGGTGAGTATCTGCTGATGGCGGCAACCCTGGCGGAAGTGAAATCACGCATGCTTTTGCCGCGCGTCGGCAGCGACGAGGTGTCCGATGAGGCAGACCCGCGCGCCGAGCTGGTGCGCCGGCTGCAGGAATACGAGCGCTTCAAGCGGGCGGCGGAGGGCATCGACAGGATGGCGCGGCTGGAGCGCGACACGTGGGTGGCAACCGCGGAGCTGGTCGATCGAAAGGTCGTGCGCATTGCGCCCCAGGTGACATTGCAGGAAATGCTGATTGCTTTTCAGGACGTGTTGTCGCGCAGCGACATGTTCGCGCACCATCACGTGCAGCGTGAACCGCTGTCGGTGCGCCAGCGCATGACGGATGTCCTGGCATCGTTGCAGGCAAACGCTTTCGTCGATTTCGTGCGATTGTTCGCCCCGGAAGAGGGGCGTCGGGGTGTTACCGTGACCTTCGTGGCCATTCTGGAACTATTGCGGGAGGGGTTGATCGAAATAGTGCAGTCCGAAGCATACGCGCCCGTGCATGTGCGCCTGGGCAGTCCAGCCCGTCACCTGTCGCTGGTGGCCGCCGACGGCGCCGCCAACGATGGATGATTCCCTCTCCGACCTGAAGGCCGGGGTTTCTCGCAGGAAAATAGCATGAACCATCAATACGTGAAGAATGTGGTCGAAGCGGCACTGCTGGCCGCGGGTCGGCCGTTGACGCTCGAGGAACTCATGAGCGTGTTCGACGAGCGCGACGGGTCGATCGCCGAGGAGGTCAGGGGCGCAATTGCAGACCTGACCCAGGAGTACGCAAGCCGCGGACTGGAGCTGGTGGACGTGGCGAGCGGTTTTCGCGTTCAAATCAGAGCGTCGGTCGCTCAGCCGGTCGCCCGGCTGTGGCAGGAGCGGCCCGCCAAGTATTCGCGCGCGTTGCTGGAAACGCTGGCTCTGATCGCTTATCGCCAGCCGATCACGCGCGGCGAAATTGAGCAAATTCGCGGCGTGGCCGTCAATCCGAGCATCATAAAGACTCTGCATGAACGCAACTGGATTCGCGTGGTCGGTCACCGCGACGTGCCGGGCAAGCCGGAGCTGCTCGGGACAACGCGTGAGTTTCTCGACTACTTCAGCCTGAAGAAACTGGATGATCTGCCGACCTTGGCGCAGCTCAAAGAGCTCGAGGATTTGCGCGTGCAATTGACGCTCCCCGGCGCCGAGGCGCAAGTGTTGACGGACGCGGACGGCCCGGGGGATGCCGCCGCGGACGCTGAGACCGCCGCGGACGATGAAGGCGAACCGCGAGCGGAGAGCGGCGCGCCGCGAACCCAGGGGTTGGTTGCAGGGAGCCTGTCCGAGTACTCCACGTGAGCCGCCTTGGTGCGCTAGACGATTCCACTTGATGGCCGCGCGACCTAAGGCGGTGCGGGCACGCAAGGGCGCTTCACGCAGAGCGGGTCCGCCGCCCAAAGATCCGCCGCCCGGCGAACGAGTGCAGAAGCTGCTGTCCGCGGCGGGCATCGGCTCACGCCGCGAAGTGGAGCGCTGGATTCGCGAAACCCGGCTGAAAGTCAATGGTGAGGTGCCGGCGCTGGGCGCCAGGCTTAGCGCGCGCGACCGTATTACCTTGGATGGCCGGCCGGTACGGTTGCATACACCGGACGTGAAACAATCACGGGTTCTGCTGTTTCACCGCTCGCCGGGCGAGAGTCTTGATCTGAAGGCCGCAACCTCGCGCGCCGCCGAACATCTGAACCTGCCGCGCTCGTCCGGCCGCTGGCTCGCCATTCAGCCGATGCCGCCCGTCGATGGGGGCTTGGAAATTCTCACCGATGACGGATCGTGGGCGCATCGCGTCTCGCGAGGTGCGCACGCCCTGACCATCGACTATGTGCTGCGGATGCGCGGTCCGTTGAACGAGGCTCTCGTCGATGAATTCCGGTCGGCCACGGATTGCGAGGGCGAGGCCATGAGTATTTTGCAGGCCGATGCGAAATTTGGAGAAGGCTTCAATCACTGGCTCAATGTCACGGTGCGCGCGACCCGCTCGGCGCAGGTACGGCACTGGTTCGCGGCTCGCGGCATCATCGTGAGCCGCCTCATGCGGGTACGCTTCGGACCCATTCATCTCGCGCGTGATCTGCCGCGAGGTCACTCCCGGGCCTTGCTGGCGAGCGAACGCAATGCGCTCGTCAATGAAATCGATGCCGCTCTGGTTGCGCCCGCCGCCGCAAACCCGCCTAGTTATTGTTAGCCGGCGGGTTCTTGGAGGCCTCGAGCAGCTGCGCCAGGTATTGCTGCCAGACCGCAGCCCAGGTATGCGTGCCGTGGCCGTGCGTTTGATCCGAAGCGGGTAACAATATGAAGCGGCCATTCCTGACGCGTTTGATTTCACGCTCGGCGATGCCAAGTTCCGGCGGATTGATGAAGTCATCGGCCGAGTTGATGTGCAGCAGCGGCGCCCGGATCTTCTCCAGGCCTGGAGAGGGATCGTAATCGCGCGACGCGTTGACCTGATACAGGAAGTCATTCGCGTCCAAAGTCTCCATCTGCCGCGGCATGTACTTTTGCAGGAATTCATCCGCTGCATCCCGGGTCGGCAAGGTGATTTGCATCTGAATGGGCGCGCTGCCTGCGATCAACAGCAATCCTGCAGCCGTACGCAGCGCGCTCTCGGGCTCAGTCGCATAGTCTCCCTTCAGCCACTGCGGGTCATTGCGAACGGCGTCCATGGCCAGATCGCGCCATAGACGGTTGCGTCCCGCGATCTGCACCGGCAGACAGGCCAGCGGCATGAGCGCGTCCATGAAATCCGCATAGGTTTCGCCCCAGATGAAGCTGTGCATGCAGCCCATGGAAGTTCCCATGACCAGGCGCAGATGGTTCACATCCAGTCCCTTGGTCAGCAAGAGGTATTGTGCGAGCACCATGTCTTGATAGGAATATTGGGGGAAACGCGTCCGCAGGCCGTCGCTCGGCTTGCTGGAATTGCCGTGGCCGATGGCGTCGGGAAGAATGATGTAGTACTTGTCCGCGTCCAAAAGCTGTCCTTTCTTGAACAGCACGTCGGAAAACCTGGCGTTGATGAGACTGCGGCCCGAGCCGCCGGTGCCGTGCATGATCAGAACGGCATTCGTGAGGCGGCCGAGTGCATCCTTTTTCGGCTTGCCGAGATGCGTGTAGTGCATGCGCAGCTCCGGCAGGGTTTCTCCCGAAGCGAAATGGAAATCGTGGATGACATAGTCGCCCTCGAGCGGCCGCGAGTCCAAATCCGCGGCGTTGCCGGCCGCGCCGGCGCCCAGGCAGAACAGCGCCAGGGCGCCAGAGTACAGTTTTCGTGAATGCATCCGTGTGTTCCTTGAATTGCTATTGCGCGTCGATAAACCGGCCATCAATACCGCGCCCGCGGCCGCTCAGCAAGTACAAAAATGGACCCGTTACGGATTCAGGCGTGGGCACGGTGTTCGGATCTTCCGCGGGATAGGCCGCGGCCCGCATGGCGGTGCGCATCGGGCCGGGGTTTACGCTGTTGACGCGGATATTCGCTTCGCCCTCCAATTCCTCGAACAGCATGCCGCGGACGGACTCCAGCCCGGCTTTCGATACCGCGTAGGCGCCCCAAAACGGACGGGATTGCTTCACGACGCCGCTGCTGACGAAAATGATCGAGGCATCGGCGGACTTGCGTAAATCGGGCAGCAGCACCTGGGTCAGAATGAACGGTGCGGTCAGATTGACATGGAGGACCTTGCACCAGGTGGGGACGTCATATTGCTCGAGGGGAGAGCGATCGCCCAAGAGGCCCGCGGCGTGAACCAAGCCGTCGAGCTTGCCGAATTCCGTGCCGATGGTGCGCGCCAGCGCGTCGTATTCCGCCGCCGTCGCGGCCGCCAGATCCAAGGCTGCAATCGCGGGCTGCGGGCCGCCGAGCGCCTCGATCTCGTCATAGACGCGGTCCAGCTTGGCGTGATTGCGGCCGGATAGAATGACGGTGGCGCCGGCCCGCGCGCATTCGATCGCCAGCGCCCGGCCCAACCCGCTGCCGGCTCCGGTAATCAGGATCGCACGCTCTTTCAGCAGCGCGCTGTCGGGAACGAAATCGCTTGCGATCAATTGCGGCATGAGAGTTTATCCAGGGGCGCGGCGCGCCGTCGACCACGCGAGCAGCATATCGTGCAGGCGCGGGGACTCAAGGCCTGCCGCGGGCCGCCGCAAGTGTCTCAACCCCAGCGCCGCCATGACCAGCAGGTGGCGCTGCCGCGAACGGCAAGCGGCCGGCAATGCCAGGTGGGCGGTCCGATAGCCTTGAGCGGCGCGCATCCGCTGCTGCTGCAGATACGCTTCGAGCTTCGGCGGCGGCCGGTCGGCGCACAGATCGGCGTTGTCAATTCCCGCCGCCAGCAGTTCCTCCACCGCGAACGGAACCCTTCCTAAGCGCGCCTCGCGCCGGTAGTCGCGAATCATGTGCGCCAAGTGGTCGGCCACTGCAAACGCCCGAAGACAGACTCCCAAGGTGATTTCCTCGGGAGCGCCGTCGCCGGCGAGCCGGGATGCGAGGCCCAACGGTACGGCGCGCAGCGCGCAAGCGTGGGGCTCGAGCTCTGCGCTGCGTTCCAGCGGTACGCCGCTCAATTCCGCAGCCCAGGCATTGACGGCCTGGCGCAAGGGAGCGAAATCGACCTGCGCGGCGCGCGGCAGCGACATCAGGTACATGCAGATCGGATGAAGCGGGGCGCGGGCGCTGAGCCGGTGAATTTCCTCCTGCCACCAAGCCAATTTCATGCGCCCGGCGCCCGGCTCGGTGGCAGGATCCGTCAATGCGTTCCACTCGGCCAGCAGCGCAAAGACGCCGAGCAATGGCGCGCGCGCGGCTGGGTGCGCGAACAGCCAACTCCAATAGCGTGCCGATCCGATGGGGATGGCACGTGCTCGATAGGTCGCATCAAGTGTCTTGAGAGCCGGGCTCATCGGAGGCTTCGCGCTCACAGGGCTCGGCGCGCGGCGTGCGCGTCAAGCTTTCGATGGGCTCGATGAGCGGGATCTCACGGGTCACGCGCAATCCGAGCGACTCGAAGCGCCGCGCGGCGGGCAACACCTGCTGCTCCAGGGAACCGACCGCACGATTGAAGGACTCGACGCTGCTGCCGAGCGATTTACCCAGTCTGCCGAGATGCTCCCCGAATACCGCCAATCGTTTGTATAACTCCTCACCGAGTTGCCGCACCTCCCGCGCATTGTCGGCCAGCACTGTCTGCTTCCACCCGTAGGAGATGACCTTCAGCAGCGCAATGAGACTTGTCGGCGTGGCGAGCATGATGTTTTGGCGCATCGACTCATCGATCAGACCCGGATTTTCCTGCAGCGCCGCGGACAGGAACTGGTCTCCCGGCAGAAACAGCACGACAAAGTCCGGACTGCGCTCAAATTGCGACCAATACTGCTTGGAAGACAGCTCGCGGACCCGCGCGCCGACGAGTTGCGCATGCCGGCGCAGCTGCGTGTTTCGTTCTTCATCGCTCTGCGCTTCGACCGCCGCCAGATAGGCATCCAGGGGGGTCTTGACGTCGATCACGATGTCGCGCTGCTCCGGCATGTGCACCACCATGTCGGGCCGAATGGCGCCCGATTCGGTATTGAGGTGCAGCTGCTCGCTGAAATCGACGTGCAGAGTCATGCCGGACAGTTCGACCACGCGGCGCAAGGTGATCTCGCCCCATTGCCCGCGCACGCCGGGCCGGCGCAAGGCCGTCACGAGGTTGCGTGTTTCGCGCGACAGCAGGTTTTGGCCGGTCGCCAGCAGGTCCATTTGCGTTTTCATGCTGGCAAAGGAATCGATGCGCTCGCGCTCGATGGCCTGAATCTGTTCCTCGGTCTTGGCGAGGGCGTCGCGGATGGGCCTTACCAGCGATTCGATGGCGGTTTCTCGTTCCTTCAACACCTGCCAGGCGTCTTGCTGCTGACGAGTCAGGCGTTCGCGGGCGAGATCCAGGAACGTTTCGTTGTTGCCCTGCAGGCTCTCGCGCGCCAGGTCGCCGAACACGCCCTGCAGCTGCTCACGGGTGCGGGTCGCGGCCTGCTCGCGTTCGGCGCCCAGTTCTTCCTCGGTCTTGAGGCGCGCGCGCAGCACCTCCAGCTCGACGCGCAGCGCTTGCTCGCCGCGGGCGCGCCAAATGAGCGCCGCCATGGCGCCCAACGCCAGACCGACGATCAACGCCAGACCGACGATCAACGCCAGCCAAGGATTGATGTCGGTCATGAGCGCCATGTCAGGCGCAGCGTTTGAAATGCGCAAGATAGTTGATGTCGGTGTTCGGTGAGAGCCGAAATGAGCGCGTCAAGGGGTTGTAGGCGATGCCGGTGAGATCGATCAGAGCCAGGTTCGCCTCCCGACCCCAGCGAGCCAGCTCCGAGGGACGTATGAATTTCACGTACTCGTGCGTGCCGCGGGGCAGCATGCGCGCGATATATTCGGCGCCGATGATGGCGACCGCAAAGGCCAGCGGCTTGCGGTTCAACGTCGAGACAATGACATCGCCGCCAACCTTGACCAGATTCGCCAGCGCGCGCAGCGATGCCGCCGGATCAGGGACATGTTCGAGCATTTCCATGCACGTGACCAGATCGAATGAGCCGGGCCGCGCGGCTGCCAGCTCTTCCGCCGCGACGCATCCATATTGAATCGTAAGCTTGGCTTCCATCGCATGCAGTTCCGCCACATCCAGTACCGGCTGCGAAAGATCGATGCCGAGCACCCGCGCGCCTCGCATCGCCATGGCCTCGCTCAATATGCCGCCGCCGCAACCCACGTCGAGCACGCTCGCATCGCTTAAGGACAGCGATTGCTCGATGTACCGCAGGCGCAGCGGGTTGAGTTCGTGCAGCGGCCGGGACGGCCCGGCAGGATCCCACCAGCTCTGCGCCAGCGCGCTGAACTTGGCAAGTTCAGCAGGATCGGCATTTCGGGTCGATGCATTCATGGGGTACCTTGCGGCTGTATTCGAGCGGCCCAGGCCGCGGATCGCGCAGCCACGTCCGGCCAATCGATACGGGTCAGTTCGCCGCCCGAGAGCAGCTGCCGCCCGGCGACCCAAACGTCGCTCACGATGTCACGACCGCCGCCGAAAACCAATCGCTGCAGCGGATCGCCCACCGGCTGGGTCCCGGGTCCTGACAGATCGACACAACACAGGTCGGCCCACTTGCCGGCTTCCAGGCTGCCGACCTCGCCATCAAGACCCAAGACCGCGGCGCCGCCCTGCGTGGCGGCGCGCAGCGCATCCCAGGCGCTCGTCAACAGCGCGACGATTTTCATGTCGCCCCAGATGTCGCGGGCCCCTGTCTCAGCGCCCGCGCTGCCGATTCCAAGCCGCACGCCGGCCGCGGAAAAGGCAGCAATGGGGGGCAGGCCGTCGCCGAGCTTCATATCCGCTTGCGGGCAGAGGGTGACCGAGATGCCGGTGCGCTGCATCAGGTTCATGTCCGCCGGGCTGAGGTGCACCATATGCGCCGCATTCAGGGCAGGGCTCAGCAAGCCCAGATTCCACAAGCGCTCGATGGGCCGCATGCCATGCAGCGCGCTGCACTCGTCGATTTCGCGCATCGAGCGATGCAGATCCACCATGATGCCGGCATCCAATTCATCGGCCAGCGTCACGAGGCGCGCGAAAATCGCATCGCCGAGGGTGTTCGCGGCGAGCGGCGCAAAGGCGGTCGAGACCAACGGATCGCCCCTGAACTTATCGCGCAGTGCAATCGCGCGAGTTAACGCTTGCCCCGCATCCTTCGCCCAGGGCGTGGCGGCAGCGCCGACAGGCATGCCGATCATGGCGCGCATGCCCTGCTCATGTGCCGTTCTTGCCGTTTCTTCCGGGAAATGGGCGCGGTCGCAGAAACACGTGATTCCCGACTTGAGCATTTCCGCAATGGCCGCCAACGTGCCGTCGCGGGCGAAATCCGCATTGATTTCAAAGGTCCTCGCGCCGCCATCGGCGCCGCGCAACAGCAGCATCGCCGCGGCCGACTGCACGTTGATCATGCCGGGCATCAACAGATGGGAATGTCGCGCAAGGACCGCCGTGGCCGAATAGCGCTCGGCGGCAACCGCGCTCGGCAAAACATCGAGAATTCGTCCGTCGCGAACCAACAGCGAATGACCTTCAAGGACCGCATTTCGCGCCGTCATGGGCGCGATCCAGCGGACCTCGATGCGTAAATCGGCGCGGGCAATCGACATGCCGCAAGTATATCGGCAAAAGCCGCCGCCGACCCCGGATAGGCTTAAGACCCTTGACGATATGTGCTAGAATTCCACCATGTTTCAGACCTGTCTTGCCTCCTTTAAACCCACTAAATAAAGTCCGATAAGTCACCGGACTCTCGCAAATGGCCGAGATCGCACGCGAAATATTGCCCGTAAATCTCGAAGACGAGATGCGCAAATCCTATCTGGATTACGCCATGAGCGTGATCGTCGGGCGCGCCTTGCCCGACGTTCGCGACGGCCTGAAGCCGGTGCATCGGCGCGTGCTGTTCGCCATGCGCGAACTCAGCAACGACTGGAACAAGGCCTACAAGAAATCGGCGCGCGTGGTGGGCGATGTCATCGGCAAGTACCACCCGCATGGCGATGCATCGGTGTACGACGCGATCGTGCGCATGGCGCAAGAATTCTCCATGCGCTACCTGTTGGTCGATGGGCAGGGCAACTTCGGCTCCGTGGACGGCGATCCACCGGCCGCCATGCGCTACACCGAAGTGCGCATGTCGAGATTGGCCGGCGAATTGTTGGCCGATATCGACAAGGAAACGGTCGATTTCAACCCCAACTACGACGAGTCGGAGCGCGAGCCGGCGGTCCTGCCGGCGCGCATCCCGAACCTGTTGATCAACGGCTCCTCCGGCATCGCGGTGGGCATGGCGACCAACATACCGCCGCATAATTTGACCGAGATCATCACCGCATGCATCGCGCTCATTGAAAATCCGGAAATCACCCTGGGCCAGTTGATGCAGATCGTCCCCGGTCCGGACTTTCCGACGGCCGGATTCATCAATGGCGCGATGGAGATTGTCGCCGCCTACAAAACGGGTCGCGGCCGCCTGCACCTGCGCGCGCGAACTCACTTCGAGGATATCGGCAAGGGCGAACGCCAGGCCATCATCATCACCGAACTGCCGTATCAGGTGAACAAAGCGCGATTGATCGAGCGCATCGCGGACTTGGTGCGCGACAAGCTGATCGAAGGCATTGCCTCGGATGGTCTGCGCGACGAGTCCGACAAGGACGGCATGCGCGTCGTGATCGAATTGAAGCGCGGCGAGGTGCCGGAGATCTTGCTCAATAATCTGTACGCGCAGACTCCCATGGAGCAGGTGTTCGGCATCAACATGGTGGCGCTGGTCGACGGCCAGCCGCGCCTGCTCAGCCTCAAGGAAATGCTCGACGCGTTCCTGCGCCATCGCCGCGAGGTGGTTACCCGCCGTACGGTATATGAGCTGCGCAAGGCGCGCGAACGCGGACATGTCCTGGAAGGCCTGGCCGTCGCGCTCGCCAACATCGACGCGATCATCGCGGCGATCAAAGCCTCACCATCGCCCGCCGATGCCAAGATCGCTCTGATGTCGCGCATCTGGAAGAGCGGCGCCGTGCCCGACATGCTGGCGCGCGCCGGAGCCATCAGCACCCGCCCCGACGGTGAAATTGCCGCGCTCGGCATCGTTGAGGGCGGCTATCGGCTGACCGAAACGCAGGCGCAGGCGATTCTGGAGATGCGCCTCAACCGGCTCACCGGTCTTGAACAAGACAAGATCATTGCCGAATTCCAGGAGCTGCTGGAACAAATTCGTGATCTATCGGACATTCTCGCCCGGCCGCAGCGGCTGCTCGAGGTGATACGCCTGGAATTGGAATTCATCCGCGACACGTTCGGCGACAAGCGTCGCACCGAAATTCTGGTCAATCACGAGGATCTGACCACCGAGGATCTCATTTCCCCCGAGGATGTCGTGGTAACGCTGTCGCATGGCGGATACGCCAAGGCGCAGCCGGTCTCCGACTATCAGGCCCAGCGCCGCGGCGGCCGCGGCAAAGCCGCCACCAGCGTCAAGGATGAGGATTTCGTCGACAAGCTGTTCGTGGCCAATACGCACGACACGCTGCTCTGCTTCTCGGACCGCGGCAAGCTCTATTGGCTCAAGGTCTATCAGCTGCCCCAGGCCAGCCGCGGATCGCGAGGCAAGCCCATCGTGAATCTGTTGCCGCTGCAGGAAGGCGAGCGCATCAGCGCCATGCTGTCGATCAAGGATTTCGAGGAAGGCAAGTTCGTCTTCATGGCGACCAGCCTCGGCACGGTGAAGAAGACCTCGCTGGCATTGTTCTCGCGGCCACGCGCCAGCGGAATCATTGCGGTTGCGCTGGACCCGGGCGACAAGCTGGTAGGCGTGGCGATCACCAACGGCACCAAGGACATTTTGCTGTTTACCACAGCCGGCAAGTCGATCCGCTTCGCCGAGGCGGAAGTGCGCGCGATGGGACGCGAGGCGGCGGGCGTACGCGGCGTGAAGCTGAGCGATGACCAGCGGGTCAATGCGCTGATCGTTGCCGAGGACGGCTTCATTCTCACCGCCTCGCAAAACGGCTTCGGCAAGCTGACGCCCTTGGAGGATTTCCCGAAGCACGGGCGCGGCGGCCAGGGCGTCATCGCTCTGCAAATCACGGACCGCAACGGAATCATGGTCGGAGCGCTGCAGGTGAGCCTGGACGATGAGATCATGCTGATGAGCCAAAATGGCGTGCTGGTACGCACGCCGGTCAAGGACATCTCGGTGGTCGGGCGCAACACCCAGGGCGTGCGTTTGATTAGATTGGAAGACGGCGATCAGCTCTCCGGACTCGAGCGCATCGAGGGACTGGCGGGCGACGATGACGCCGACCCGAACGGCCCGGCCGCCGACTCGAACGGCCCGCCGTCCGGCGACCCCGCCGGCGACCCTTAAGCGATTCCGTGCGCACGTTCAACTTCTCGCCGGGACCCGCCGTATTGCCGCTCCAGGTCCTGGAGAATGCGCGTGATGAGCTGCTCGACTGGGGCGGCAGCGGCATGTCGGTGATGGAAATCAGCCATCGCAGCAAAAGCTTCGTCGAGGTCGCTGCGCGCGCCGAATCAGATTTGCGCGAGCTGATGACGATACCGCCGAACTATCGGGTCCTGTTCATGCAGGGCGGTGCGTCGGCGCACTTCTCCTTGGTGCCCATGAATCTCTCGGCGTCCAATGCCACGGTGGACTACTTGAATACCGGACACTGGTCGCAGCGGGGCATCGCCGAAGCGGCCCGGTACTGCACGGTGCATGTGGCCGGCGATGCCGGCGGCAATTACTCGCGGGTGCCGCCGCAAAATGAACTGCGCTGCAGCGGCCGCGCCGCGTATCTGCACTACACGCCCAATGAGACCATCAGCGGCGTTGAGTTCGGCTATGTGCCCGAGACAAATGGCGTGCCGCTGGTGGCCGACATGTCATCGAGCATCCTGTCCCGGCCCGTCGACGTGACGAAATTCGGCATGATTTACGCCGGCGCCCAGAAGAATATCGGGCCTGCGGGGCTCACCGTCGTGATCGTGCGCGAGGATCTGCTCGGGCGCGCGCGCGCCGAAACGCCGCATGTGTTCGATTACAAGGCGATTGCGGACAATCAATCGATGTTGAATACGCCGCCGACTTTTGCCTGGTACATGGCCGGGCTGGTGTTCCAGTGGCTGAAGGCCACGGGCGGCGTCGCGGAGATCGGCAAGCGCAACCAGGCGAAGGCTGCGTTGCTATACGCCCTGATCGATGGGTCGCGGCTGTACAGGAATTCGGTCGCGATCGATGCCCGCTCCCGGATGAATGTCACCTTCGCCTTGAAAGATCCCGCCCTGGATGCTGTCTTCCTCGCCGAGGCGGCCGCCGCCGGGTTGCAAGGACTCAAGGGCCATCGGCTCGCGGGGGGGATGCGCGCCAGCATCTACAATGCCATGCCCATCGAGGGGGTGGAGAAATTGTGCGGCTTCATGCGCGATTTCGAGCGCCGCCATCAATGACGCGCCGTCGGAACAAAGGCAAGCCTGCGGAAAAAATCACCCCCGCCCCGCCCGCGGGCGCGGCTCTCGGCAACATTCGCGACAGCATTGATGCCATCGATGCGCGCATTCATGTCTTGCTGAATGAGCGGGCCCGATTCGCGCAGTTGGTGGGCATTTCCAAGTCTGCATCCGGAAAGGCGGTGGACTACTATCGGCCGGAGCGCGAAGCCGAGGTGCTGCGCATGGCGCTCGAGCGCAACCAGGGACCGCTGCGCGATGAGGAAATCGTCCGTCTGTTTCGCGAAATCATGTCGGCCTGCCTCGCGCAGCAAGACCCGCTCAAAGTAGCCTTTTTGGGGCCGGAGGGCACGTTCACGCAGGCGGCGGTGCTCAAGCACTTCGGTTCCTCGGTCCGCGCGCTGCCGTTGACGGCCATCGATGAGATTTTCCACGAAGTCGAGGGCGGGGTGGCCGACTTTGGCGTCGTGCCCATCGAAAACTCCAGCGAGGGTACCGTCAATCACACGCTCGATATGTTCCTGACCTCGGGCCTGAAGATTTGCGGCGAAGTGGAACTGCGCATCAGTCATTATTTGATGGGCAAGATGAGCGAGTTTGGCGCCATCACGCGTGTTTGCGCTCATCCCCAGGCCCTGGCCCAGTGCCGCGGCTGGCTGGACGACCAGCTCCCCGAGGTCGAACGCGTGGGGGTCTCCAGCAATGCGGAAGGAGCGCGGCGCGCGCGCGACGAACGCGGTACGGCGGCCATCGCAGGGCGTGGCGCAGCCGAAATCTACTCTCTGAAGGTGCTCGCCAACGAGATCGAGGATCGGCCGGACAACACCACGCGATTTTTAGTCGTGGGCAGGAAACTCTTCAGCGCGAGCGGCGCGGATCGCACGACGTTGCTGGTATCGGCCAGCGACACCGATGATGCAGGGGCACTGTTCCAGTTGCTCGAGCCCCTCGCCCGGCACAAGGTCAATATGACCCGAATCGAGTCACGGCCCTCCCGCCGGCGCAAGTGGGACTATGTTTTCTTCATCGACATCGAAGGCCATGTGACCGATCCGCCCGTCGCCAAGGCGCTGGCCGCGCTGGAAACGCGCGCCTCGCTGTTCAAGGTGCTGGGCTCGTACCCACGAGCCGTGCTCTGATGCAAGGATTCACGGCGCATCCGGCGATGCGCGTTGCCGGCACGATGACCGTGCCCGGCGATAAATCCATATCGCATCGTGCCTTGATGCTCTCCGGCATCGCTGAGGGAGTCAGCGAAATCAGCGGGTTTCTGGCGAGCGAGGATTGTCTGGCGACTCTTGGCGCCATGCGCGCCCTGGGCGTGCACATCGAACAGCCGGGCGAAACTCGCGTGGTCATTCACGGGGTCGGCATGCGCGGCTTGCACGGCGCGGCCCGGCCCCTCGACATGGGCAACGCCGGTACGGCGATGCGCCTGTTCACCGGTTTGTTGTGCGCGCAGGAATTCGATTCGCTGCTGATCGGCGATGAGTCTTTGATGAAGCGCCCGATGGAGCGCGTGGCCACGCCGTTGCGCGAAATGGGCGCGGAGGTACGCACTCGAAATGGGACCCCGCCGGTTGAAATCAGCGGTTCCCGGCGCCTGCGCGGGATCGATTATCGAATGCCGATCGCGAGCGCCCAGGTCAAGTCGGCGATCTTGCTGGCCTCGCTGTACGCAGCAGAACCCACCACGATCACGGCACCCGCGGTGAGCCGCGATCACAGTGAGCGCATGCTGAAAAGCTGCGGCGTGAGGCTGGTCGCGGCGGGGTTGCGCATCACCTTGCATCCGCCGCAGCGTCTGCACAGCCAAAAGCTTAAGGTGCCGGGCGATTTTTCCTCCGCCGCCTTCTTTATCGTGGCGGGCCTGCTGGCGGCTCCGCCGCAGGGGCTGCTGATCCGGAATGTGGGATTGAATCCGACACGTACCGGTCTTCTGGAGATTCTGCAGCGCATGGGCGGACAGATCGAAATCCTGAATTTGCGCGAGAGCGGGGCCGAGCCGGTCGCGGATTTGCGCATCAGCGCATCGGCGTTGCACGGCATCGCCGTGCCCAAAGACCTGGTATCCCTGGCCATCGACGAGCTGCCGGTCTTGTTCATCGCGGCCGCCTGCGCGCAGGGCGAAACCGTCGTCACCGGCGCCGAGGAATTGCGCGTCAAGGAGAGCGATCGCATCGCAGCCATGAGTGCCGGTTTGGCTGCGCTCGGCGTCGCGCATACGGCATTGCCCGACGGCATGCGGATCGATGGGCGCGAAACGGGCAGCGCTTTCACCGGCGGTACCATCGACAGCTGCGGCGATCACCGCATTGCGATGTCGTTCGCCATCGCCAGTTTGCGCGCCGCCGGCGTCATTGATATCCGCGACGTGGCCAATGTCGCCACTTCCTTTCCCGGATTCTTGCCGTTGGCGCAATCGGTCGGCTTGGGTCTTCAAGAGAGCGCGGCGTGAAGGGTATGACCGAAGTCCCCGTGATCACCATCGACGGCCCATCGGGCTCCGGCAAGGGTACGGTGAGCCGGGCGGTCGCGAAACGGTTGGGCTGGTCGCTGCTGGATAGCGGCGCCCTTTATCGCTTGGTTGCCCTGGCGGCCCGCCGCGCCTCGGTCGGTTTGGACGACGCCGCGGCTCTGGCCGGCTTGGCAAGCCGATTTAACATACGCTTCGGTGTCCATGGGACGGGCGAGGAAGCCGTGTGGCTGGACGATCAGGACGTCACCCGGGCGATTCGGACCGAAGAGGCCGGAAATGATGCCTCCAAGGTGGCTGCCTTGGCCCCCGTGCGCGCGGCGCTCCTGGAGCGCCAGCGCCGCTTTGCGGTTCTCCCCGGTTTGGTGGCCGATGGGCGCGATATGGGTACCGTGGTATTCCCCGATGCCGGGGCTAAGATCTTTCTCACCGCCAGCCCCGCCGAGAGGGCCTTGAGACGCCATAAGCAGTTGAAAGAAAAGGGAGTTGCTGCTAACCTTGCCGCCCTTTCGCTGGAGATAGCGGAGCGTGATGAGCGCGATTCCACGCGTTCCGCTTCGCCTCTTGTGGCAAGTGCCGACGCCACCATGTTGGATACAACGGGTATGTCCGTCGATGACGTGGTCGGGCGCGTGTTATGGATCGCTCGTGCTTTGATTTAGGTTGCGGCTTTCAAGGATCGAACGCCGTTTTTAGTGGCAACCCTCGGACACATACGGAACGTGCCCCAGGATTTAGCATAGAGAGCACATGACAGAAAGTTTTGCGGAACTGTTCGAACAAAGCATAGCAAGCCAGCGCATTCGCCCCGGCACCATCCTCAATGGATTGATCGTCGAAGTTGGCCAGGACTACGTGATCGTCAATGTCGGATTGAAATCCGAAGCGGTCATACCCTCCGATCAATTCAAGAATGAAAAAGGTGAAATCGAGGTCGCGGTCGGCGAGACCGTCGAGGTCGCCTTGGACAGCGTCGAGGACGGCTCCGGAGAGACGCGCCTTTCGCGCGAGAAGGCAAAACGCGCGAGAACCTGGACGCGCTTGGAAACGGCCTTCGAGAAGCAAGAGGTCGTCATCGGCATCATCACGGGCCGAGTCAAGGGCGGATTCACGGTCGAGATCGACAATGTGCGCGCGTTCCTGCCCGGCTCGCTGGTCGATGTGCGGCCGGTTCGCGATCCGTCGTATTTGGAGAACAAGCCGCTCGAATTCAAAGTCATCAAGCTCGATCAGAAGCGCAACAACGTGGTGGTTTCGCGCCGCGCGGTCGTGGAGCAGGAGTACAGCGCCGAGCGCTCTGCGCTGCTGGATAATTTACAGGAGGGCGCGGCCGTCAAGGGTGTGGTCAAGAATCTCACCGATTACGGCGCGTTCGTCGATTTGGGCGGCATCGATGGCTTGCTGCATATCACCGACATGGCCTGGAAGCGCGTCAAGCATCCGTCCGAGGTCGTGAAAGTCGGCGAGGAAATCGATGTGCGCATCCTGAAGTTCGACCGCGAGCGCCAGCGCGTATCGTTGGGGTTGAAGCAGCTCGGCGCCGATCCCTGGCAGAACATCGCGCGCCGCTATCCTGCCAACACGCGGCTGTTCGGCAAGGTTACCAATATCGCGGATTACGGCTGCTTCGTTGAAATCGAAGAAGGCGTCGAAGGCTTGGTGCACGTTTCCGAGATGGATTGGACCAATAAGAACGTCAACCCCGCCAAGGTGGTGCACGTCGGGCAGGAAGTCGAAGTCATGGTTCTTGACATCGACGAGGAGCGTCGACGCATCAGCTTGGGCGTGAAGCAGTGCAAGGCCAATCCCTGGAAGGAATTCGCGGACAATTACAATCGCGGCGACAAGGTCAGCGGCCAGATCAAATCGATCACGGATTTCGGCATTTTCATCGGTTTGGCCGGGGGCATCGATGGACTGGTGCACCTCTCCGACATCTCCTGGGACATGCCGGGCGAAGAGGCGGTGCGCAGCTATCAAAAGGCGCAGCAGGTCGATGCCATGGTGCTGTCGATCGATCCTGAGCGCGAGCGCATCAGCCTGGGGGTGAAGCAGCTCGCCAAGGATCCGTTCTCGGCGTATATCGCGGAGCATCCGAAGGGCAGCGTCGTCAAAGGCGTCGTGCGCGAAGTCGATGCCAAGGGTGCGATCATCGATCTTGGCAATGGAGTCGACGGTCAGTTGCGCGCTTCCGAGCTGTCGCGCGATCGGGTCGAAGACGCGCGCTTGCTGCTGAAGGTCGGTGAGGAAGTCGAGGCGAGATTCACCGGCGTGGATCGCAAGGGCCGCAGCATATCCTTGTCGGTCAAGGCGAAGGACATCCATGAGGAGCAGGAGGCCATGCAGAACTATCGGACCGATTCGCCGACCGGAACGAGCCTGGGAGACCTTCTGAAAGAACAAATCTCCGGCCAGGATTGAGGGATCTACGGGCGGCCGCCGCGGGTTCGCAGCGGCCGCTCTAATTTAAGTATGTCTAGTGATGCCCACGGATCGATAATGACGAAATCGGAACTCATTGAGATCATATCGGCGAAGCAGAAGCATTTGCCGGCGAAGGATGTCGAACTGGCCGTCAAGCAGCTCCTGGAAATCATGAGCGATGCGTTGGCGACGGGCGAGCGCATCGAGATACGCGGATTCGGGAGTTTCTCGCTGCATTTTCGGCCGCCGCGGCAGGGTCGCAATCCGAAGACCGGCGAGGCCGTCGCGTTGGCCGGCAAACATGTGCCGCATTTCAAGCCGGGCAAAGACCTGCGCGAACGCGTCAACGACGGTGCGGATCAACCGATCCGCGACTAGAGCCGGGAACAGCTCTTAGAGCGGCCGCGGGCACGTGTCCGATTTACCGCTGCTGAGCTGGGGGTTGGTGTTGGCGGCGCTGGTGATCGGCATTCTTGCCGGTCACTTCGGCTGGGGCAGACGCTGGCCGTCATCTTTAAGCAAGCTGCATCCTGACTACCTGACGGGACTCGACTACTTGGTGACCGAGCAGCCCGATCGGGCGCTCGACATGTTCCTGAAGCTGATGGATGCCAACGCGGAGACGATTGAGACCCATTTCGCATTGGGCTCGCTGTATCGGCGCCGCGGCGAGGTCGAACGCGCGATCCGCATTCATCAGAACCTTTTGGCGCGCAAGGAGTTGGCGCCGGAACACCGCGAACAGGCGTTGCTGGCGCTGGCCCAGGACTATTTGCGCGCAGGAGTTCTCGATCGAGCCGAGGGGTTGTTTCAGCAGGTGAGCGAAGTGCCGCGGCTGCGTGCGAGCGCGTTGGATGCGCTGCGCGGTGTCTACGAGCGCCAGCATGACTGGCAACAGGCGCTCGGCATCTATCGGCAGCTGGCGCGCATCAAGGCCGCGCCGGCGCGCACGGTTGCCGCACATTACCTGTGCGAAATGGCGAGCCTCGCGATCGAGCGCGCCGACTTACAGAGCGCGCGCCATTGGCTGCAAGATGCGCAGTCGGAAGCGTCGCCCTTTCCTCGCGCCGCGCTGTTGCGAGCGCAAATCGCGGAGCAAGAACGGCAACCGGATGTCGCCGTGAAGCTGATCAGGCAGGCTCTCGCCGATTCGCCCACCCTGCTGCAGGATGAGCTGCCGCACCTGCTCAGGCTCGTGGGCGCGGACGAACGCGACGCGATACTTGCGGAACTGGTGGCGCAAACGGAATCGCGCGACGTCGATGAGCTCAAGCGCTTGGTCTTTGCGGCGATTGCAGCCGGCCTGGGCGCTGCCGCACCCCTGCGGACGTCGATTGAAAAAGTCTTCTCGCAGGATGCCACGCTGCAGGCGGTCTGGAAGGAAGGTCCGACCCAGTCTGCGCGCATCGCGCAGGAGATCGGCGCGCTGCTGGCGCAAGCGGAAAAATATCGCTGCAACGAATGCGGCTTTTCCGGACGCAAATTTTACTGGCACTGTCCTGCGTGCCATTCCTGGGACACGTTCGAGGCGTACGCAATCGTCAAGCTGCGCTAAGGAGCTGTCCTCAGCATTCCGTTCAAGCCGTGAAAAATGTCCGACGGCACGCCCGAGAGAAATCCGTTATGCTTTGTGAATGACGCACCAAGTCAAGGCAGTGGTTTTCCCGGTGGCCGGACGCGGCACGCGATTTCTGCCCGTCACCAAGGCGAGCCCGAAGGAAATGCTTCCCATCGTGGACAAGCCGCTGATTCAATATGCGGTGGATGAAGCGCTCTCGGCGGGCGCCGACACGCTGATATTCATCACCGGCAGCTCGAAGCGTGCGATCGAGGATCACTTCGATTCGAACCCGGAACTCGAGGCGGTACTGCAGGCGCACGGCAAGCAGGATCTTCTGGATACGCTGCGCGGAATCCTGCCAAGCTGGGCATCCTGCGTCTACATCCGCCAGCCGGCGCCATTGGGGTTGGGACACGCTGTGCTGTGCGCACGTCCCGTGGTCGGCAACGCGCCGTTCATGGTGCATCTCGCCGACGATTTGATCGATGCGAAGACTCCCTGCCTGAAGCAGATGGCCGAGGTCTTCGAGAAACATCAGGTGAGCGTGCTGGGAGTGCAGAACGTTCCCAGGCATGACACGGATAAATACGGAATCGTGACGCTGGAGAAAACGATTGCGCCGCGCGTCGGCAAGATCTCGCACATCGTCGAAAAGCCGAAGCCGGACAAGGCTGCATCGACTTTGGCGGTGGTGGGCCGCTACTTGCTGTCAGGGGCGATCTTCGATGATCTCGCGAAAATCGGCAAAGGTGCCGGCGGCGAGATTCAACTCACCGACGGCATTGCGCGTCTCATGCAGCGCGAACCGGTGTATTCCTTCGAATTCGAAGGCAAGCGCTACGATTGCGGCAGCAAGCTCGGATACTTGCAGGCGACCGTGGAGTACGGCCTGAAGCACCCGAGCTTGGGTCCCGAGTTTGCGAATTATCTGCGGACCATGGTTGCGAAACTGTCCTAGGATTCTAACGGAATCGGCCGCGCTGCGGCTGGCCGAAGCTTCGCGTGCCCGCACCCGGCCCGGTGCCGGTGTTCGAGCGTGCACCCGAATTCCCAGGGCGGCGGGAATCGCGGCGCTCTGCATCCCGGCGCCCGCCGTGCTGGTTCTGCGCGCCATTAGCGCGTTGTGAATGCTGGGGGCGACCTTCGCGGGAGGGCGGGGGCGCTGCGGATTCCACGATTTTGAATGCGGGAGTCGGCAGAGTCGGGATAGCGCGGCGTAACACCCGTTCGATATCGCGCAGCAAGCCGGACTCATCGGAGGATACCAGCGAAATCGCTTCGCCCGCCGCGCCGGCGCGACCGGTGCGGCCGATGCGATGCACGTAATCTTCGGGCACGTTCGGCAACTCGTAGTTGACGACTTGCGGCAGCTCCTTGATGTCGAGTCCGCGCGCCGCCACTTCGGTGGCGACCAAGCAGGTGACTTGACCGCGCTTGAACATCTCGAGTGCCTTCACCCGCGCGGCCTGACTCTTGTTGCCGTGGATCGCGGCGGCCTGAATGCCGGCTCCTTCCAACTGTTGAGCGAGACGGTTGGCGCCATGCTTGGTGCGCGTGAAGATCAGAACCTGGCGCCACTGGCCTTCCTGGATCAGATGCACCAGCAGATGCCGTTTCTGTTCCTTCTGAACCCGATAGGCGCGCTGCTCGACCAATTCGATCGGGGCGTTGCGCGCCGCGATTTGCACGGACAGCGGGTTGTGCAACAGCCGTTCAGCGAGTGTCCGGATATCGTCCGAATAGGTCGCGGAGAACAGCAGATTTTGGCGCTTCTGCGGCAATAGCTTGATGATGCGGCGAATGTCATGGATGAAACCCATGTCGAGCATCCGGTCGGCCTCATCGAGGACCAGCACCTGGATCTTGGATAGATCCGCCGCCCGCTGCTGAGCAAGATCAAGCAAGCGGCCGGGCGTCGCGACCAGGACGTCGCAACCGCCGCGCAAGGCGCTGATCTGCGGATTGATGCTGACGCCGCCGAACACCTGGTAGGTGCGCAGCGGCAGGTATTTGCCGTAGTCGCGCGCACTTTGCGCAACCTGCGCCGCCAGTTCACGGGTCGGCGTCAGGACCAGCGCACGCGGCGACCGGCCGGCCGCATTGGCCGCATCAGCCGTAAGCCGCTGCAAAATGGGCAGCACAAAGCCGGCCGTCTTGCCGGTGCCGGTTTGCGCGCCGGCAAGCACATCGCGCCCCGCGAGCACCGCTGGGATCGCCTGTATTTGAATGGGAGAGGGCGTGTCGTAACCCTTATCGGCGACAGCACGCATCAATTCGGGCAATAGCCCGAGATCGGAAAATGACATGATTGAACCTTATGAAAAATGGACTCGCACGACGGCGCATCAAGCATCCGCAGCGGTCAGCAGCGAGGAGGGTGAAAAAACGAAGTGCGTCGAGGACGGACCGCGAGCTCAAAGGCGGCACTGACCGAGTACCGGCCCTATCAAGCTGCGCGCACTATACACACTTCCGCCGCCGGCGTCGAATAGCCGGCGGCGCGCGATCTTTTAGGGCAGGTCCTGCAAGGCTGCAAATGTCCCGGGCTTGGCGGTATTTTGCAGCAGCACGCCGGGATGCGTCGTTGCCACCCCGCCTTGCATCGGAAAGGTCACGCCGTTGCTGACCACGATGTCGAGCTTGCCGTCGCCGTTGATGTCGGCGATGGCGATTTCGTCGGCGCCGGGCGCGCTGTAAATGTTCGCGGGCAGGAACTTGCCGGGATTCGCGGGATCGTGCAGCAGCACCGTGACGAAATTTTGACCGCCGATGACGATGTCGAGTTTGCCGGTTCCCTGAAGATCGCGAAGCAGAATGGATTGCGGCCGATCCCGGGTTGCGATTGCATACCCGACCGGCGTGAGGAATGTGCCGTGACTGGCCGGATTCTGGATCAGTACGTAGACGGCGGTGGACATGCCGCCGGTCGGACCCGGATCGGTAATCACAAGGTCATTGAGGCCGTCGCCATTGACGTCGCCGATCGCAATGATATTGCCGCCAAGCACGTTGGCGTTGGGGGTTTGTGTGAAAACCGACACGGGCGGGGCGAAGGTCGTGCTGGTGGCCGCGCCGGTGTGCATCAGGAGTTTGACACCCACATTATCGGTGAGCGCCACGTCTTTGGCGCCATCGCCATTCAGATCGCCCAAAGCGACCCAATTGGCGCCTCCTGGGTAAAGACTGATGGGCGCTGCAAAGGTGCCCGGCGAACTCTGCACGAACAGCGATACATTGAAATCAGCGGAGACCAAGTCCGGGAGGCCATCCCCGTTCATATCGGCGATCGCGACCTGCGAAGCGCCGGGAGAATTCAAGACGAGCGCCGGATTGAACGTGCCGGGGGTGTTCTTGTTGTTGAAGAATACGTCCAGGGCGCCATCATCATAGCTGGCCGTGACGACATCCATCAGTCCGTCGCCATTGATGTCGGCGCTGGCAATGAACAAGGGATCGAATCCATCCGCCGTCGCGACCGGGGCAGCAAATACGCCCGCGCCGGTCGACAGGTACGCCTTGATGTTGGATGCATACGAAGTGACCGGCGGCTGCACCGTGCTCAGGGCGACCACGTCGGCGAAGCCGTGGCCGGTGAAATCGGCGCTGACGACGCCGTACGAGAATTCCGTGGGTGGGAAATAGCCGCAGCCGTAGCAGCCATTGCCATAGTCGTTGCAGCTCGCGAGCAGCATTGCACACAGGCATGCGGCCGGCACCTGTAGCGATTTAATATGAATGTATTTATGTAACATGCTGATATTTCACCATTTTTAAGCCAACGAAAAGCATGTATATTGACGACTTAAGCGATATAAACGCTGTGCTCGACGGCGTATCCTTTCAACTTAAGACCGGCAATACCGTGTCCTAGTTCAACGTTTGGCCAAGGTACTCGATGACACGTATGGAGGTTTTGCGGATCAATCCGAAACGCCAAGTGCCGGTCCTAGTCCATGGTGCGGTCGAGATTTTCGATTCGACGCAGATTTTTGAGTATTTCGAGCATCTGCAGCCGCTACGCCGACATTGCTTTTTCCATGGCGCAGATTTTCGCAGCCCGGCTCGGAGCGCCGATGAGCGGCGCGACGCCGCGGCTACTGGCGTGGCGGGAGCGGGTCTTGGCGCGGCCCGCCGTCAATCGAATCGTGCGTCAATTTGCCGATTCGCTCGCAGGCTACGGGCTGCGAATTCCGGATTTCATCGAGCGAGCGGCAGGCGGGTAGAACCGCCGCTATACTGGGCACCCGCCATAAGAGCTGCCGAACATGGGGCCGATGACAAACTACGCTTACCCGGCATGGAACTGCCACGCCGCGCCCATGGCGTGCACCGCGCTGATGGCATGCGCCGCGCTGATGGCATGCGCCGCGGTATCCGCGCCCGCCCATGCCGCGGCGCGATTCGACAGCGGTGAGGCGACCATCGCCGAAACGCAGCGCGCCATTGCGGAACATCGCACCAGCTGTCATCAAGTGATCGGCCAATACCTGGAACGCATTGCTGCCTACGATCAGGGCACGCATCTGAATTCTCTGGTGATCGTCAATGCCAATGCACTGGCCGAGGCCGATCAGTTCGATGCCGAGTTCAAGCTGACGCAAACGATCCACGGGCTGCAGTGCATCGGCGTGATTGTCAAGGACAATTACGACACCCTGGACCTGCAGACCAGCGGCGGCTCGCTGGCGATGAAATGGTTCGTGCCGGCCACGGATGCATTCATGGTGAAGCGGATCCGGGAAGCCGGCGCCATCATTTTGGCAAAGTCGAACATGGCGGAATGGGCGTTCAGTCCCTATGCAACCGTCAGTTCGATCGCCGGCATCACCCGCAATCCGTACAATCTGGACTACGTGCCCGCCGGATCGAGCGGGGGAACGGCAGCCGCAATCGCGGCCAACTTCGGCGCAGTGGGTTTGGGGACGGATACGGGCAATTCGATCCGCGGTCCCGCATCGCATAACGCATTGGTGGGAATTCGGCCGAGCATCGGGCTGACCAGCCGCGATGGGATCATTCCGCTGTTCCTCGGCGCCGATGTCGGCGGCCCGATGGCGCGCAGCGTCGAGGATGCCGCCGCACTCCTCGACGTAGTCGCGGGCTACGACCCGCAAGATCCGATCACACTGAACTCCGCGGGACGGATACCAAAATCCTACAAGGCGTTTCTCGATCGGCGTGGGCTGCGCGGCGCCCGCATCGGGGTGTTTCGCGCGTACCTGGACGCGCCGACCGGCGATCCGGAAATCAAGGCGCTGACCGACAAGGCCATTCAGGACTTGCGGGCGCAGGGCGCCAAGATCGTGGATCCATTCGAGATACCCGGTATGGAGGCGCTGACAAAAAACATTTTTTGCGGCGACTTTCAAGCCGATCTCAACAGCTATCTTGCAAAGCATGGGCAGGGTGCGAGGTACAAGACCCTCGAGCAGATCATCGAATCCGGACTGTACCTGCCGTACATCGAGAGCCGCCTGAAGGGTGCCGCGGCCGCAAAACCCGGCAGCGACGCGGACCGCACGGTTTGCCCGGATGTGTATCACAACGAGAAGAAGATCGCGTTGCGCACGGCGCTCCGCGCCGCAATGGCGCACAACAAGGTGCAGGCCATCATTTACCCCACATGGAGCAATGCACCCCGCAAGGTCGGTGACGACAAGAGTCCCGCGGGTGACAACAGCCAGGTGCTGTCGCCCCAGACGGGGTTCCCGGCGATCACCGTGCCGATGGGCTACACGCACGGCGATCTGCCCGCCGGTCTGACATTTCTCGGCGACGGCTTCGATGAAGGTACGCTGATCAAGTTCGCGTACGCATACGAACAAGCGACCCGGCATCGACACGCGCCGCCGAAATTTCCGCCGTTGAATTAGCGATTGCAGGCGCGCTACAAGCGCCATCCCGGAGAAAATATGCTCGAGCAACGAAAATCGAACATCGGCGCGAGATCGAGGCATGCGTCTCGCTCGGTGTCCCTGTCGCTGGGAATGGCACTCGCACTGTCAGCGCATTGCCCGGCGATCGCGCAGCAAGGCGCATCCCGTCCCATCGTCCTGCATGCCGCGCGTCTGCTCGAGATCGATACGGGACGCATGATCGCGCCGGGAGAGATCCTGGTCGAAGGCGAGCGCATTGCCGCCGTCGGTGCAGCGGTGACTCATCCGGCAGGCGCCCGGATCATCGATCTGGGCGATACCACGCTGTTGCCCGGCTTGATCGACGCGCATGTTCATCTTTTTCTGCATCCGGGCGCCGAGGATCTGCAAACGGTACAAGAGTCGGTGCCGCAGCGGACCATCCTGGCGGTTCTTGCCGCAAGAGATGATGTGATGGCGGGTTTTACCGCCGAACGGGACATGGGGACCGAGGGTGCCGGGTCCGCCGACTCCGCGGTGCGCGAGGCGATCGACAAGGGCCTGATTCCCGGTCCGCGCCTACGTATTTCAGGCAATGCCGTCGATATTCTCGGCGGACACGAGGACGCGAATCATTTCAATCCCGCGCAGCAGGTGCTGTCCAATGCAACCTACGCGAACAGCGCCGAGGAGATCGTCGCCGCAATCAGGCAACAGCACAAGGAAGGATCTGACTTCGTCAAGATGTATGAAACCGGTGCGGATGCGATGCGCGATGGAGTGCTGCATACACCGTATCAGTACACGCTCGCGCAACTGAAGGCGGCGGTTGAGGAGACGGCACGCTTCGGCGGCAATGTGGCGGTCCATGCCACGGGCGAGCCGGGCACGCTATACGCCGCGCAAGCGGGCGTCGCGTCCATCGATCATGCGACGCAGCTGAGCGACGAAACCATGCGCATCATGAAAGCCAAGAACATACCGGCGGTGCCGACCTTTGCGATCTTCGAGTACTTCATGAACGAGTCGGAGGCCGGAGCGCGGCGTGAGCGCCCCATGTTGGAGTACAAGATCAGGGAATTCAAAAAACAGATTGCCGCGGGAATTCCCTTCGCGGTCGGCTCGGATGTCGGGCCATTTCCGCATGGAACTCAAGCTCGAGAACTGGAGCTGATGGTCAAGTACGGGATGAAGCCCCTGGCCGTGCTGCAAGCGGACCTGATCAACGGTGCCAGATTGCTCGGCTGGGGCGGGCAGATCGGCGAACTCCGGCCCGGGTTCTTTGCCGACATTGTCGCGGTGCCAGGCTCGCCGCTCGAGAACATCACGGCAGTCGAGCATGTTGCCTTCGTGATGAAGGGCGGCGTGGTGCTGCGAATGCCCGCGATCCCGGTCGGGCCGAAACAGTGAGAGTTCAGCCGGAGGGGACCGCAGCCTTTTTCTCGATCCGCCGGGCCGTCAGTATGCCTTCGGTGTAGCCGTTCGGCTGCTCGCGTCCTTTGAATATCAAATCGCAAGCGGCCTTGAAAGCGAGGTTGTGATCGGGGCCGGCGCCAAGGCGCCGGTAGGCAGGGTCGCCCGCATTTTGCCGGTCCACGACGCGTGCCATGCCTTTGAGCGCCGTCATCACCTGCTCGGTGGAACAAACCCCATGCGCCAACCAGTTGGCCACATGCTGGCTCGAGATGCGCAGCGTCGCGCGGTCCTCCATCAACGCGACATCAAAATAATCCGGCACTTTCGAGCAACCGACGCCGGAATCGATCCAACGCACCACGTAACCTAGGATGCTTTGCGCATTATTGTTGAGTTCTTCCTCGATATCCGACTTGCTCCAGTGCGGCGCGGCCACGAGCGGTGGCGTCAGAATTTCATCCAAGGAGGCGCGCGGCCGCGCGGCAATGCGGGTTTGTACTTCGGCGACATTCACCGCGTGGTAATGCAACGCATGCAAGGTCGCGGCGGTGGGGGAGGGAACCCACGCGGTGTTCGCGCCGGCCTGAGGGTGGGCAATCTTGGCTTGCAGCATGTCGGCCATGAGATCGGGCATGGCCCACATGCCCTTGCCGATCTGTGCATGGCCTCTGAGCCCGCAGGCCAAGCCGATGTCGACGTTTTGCCGTTCATAGGCATCCAGCCAGACGGCCTTTTTGAGTTCGTTCTTGCGAGGTACGACGCCCGCGTTCATCGAGGTGTGAATTTCGTCGCCGGTGCGATCCAGAAAGCCGGTATTGATGAACGCCACGCGTTGGCGGGCGCCGCGGATGCATTCCGCCAGATTGACGCTGGTGCGGCGCTCTTCATCCATGATTCCGATCTTCACGGTGTTTCGCGGGATCCCCACCAGATCTTCGACCGTGCCGAAGAGCTCGTCCGCAAAGCGCACCTCCTCGGGTCCGTGCATTTTGGGTTTGACCACGTACACCGAGCCGCTGCGCGAATTGCGGCGTGCGCCGGCTCCACGCAAATCGTGCAGGGCGATGAGCACCGTTACGGCCGCGTCGATGAAGGTCTCCGGAATGGGCGATCCGCTCGATGTCACTATGTTGCTGAGCATGTGGTGGCCCACATTGCGCACCAACATGAGGCTTCGCCCGGGCAGCACGAGCGTTTTGCCGTCCGGCGTTTGGTATTGACTATCCGTATGCAAGCGGCGAACGATCCACCGGTTTGCCTTTTCGACACGGGCCTCCAGACCCCCCTGCATCAATCCCAGCCAATTGCGATAAACGAGGACTTTGTCCTCGGCATCCACGGCAGCGACCGAATCCTCGCAATCCTGAATCGTCGTGATCGCGGATTCCAGCACGACATCGCTGATCCCGGCCGGGTCATCGCGGCCGATGTGGTGCGTGCGATCGATGTGAAGTTCTACATGTAAGCCGTGGTGCTGAAGCAATATGACCGATGGGGAGTTGCGGTCGCCCTGAAAGCCGCTGAATGCCGCGGAATCCGCGAGGCGGGTGGACCGGCCGCCCTGCAACTCGACGCTGAGGCCGCCCTCTCCCGCGCCGTAGTGCAGCGCGTCGCGATGCGAACCGTCGGCCAGCGCCAAGTGCCGGTCCAAGAAGTCTCGGACGAAGGCGATGACCCGCGCGCCGCGCTGTGGATTGTACTTGCCGCCGCGAGGCGCGGCCGCCACGGGAATCGCGTCAGTGCCATAGAGTGCGTCGTACAAGCTGCCCCACCGGGCATTGGCGGCATTCAGCGCGTAGCGAGCATTGCTGACCGGCACGACCAATTGCGGGCCGGCAATCCGGGCGATTTCCGCATCGACATTCGCAGTGCTGACCGCGAAGGCTTCTCCCTCTGTGACCAGATAGCCGATCTCGCGCAAAAAGGCCTGGTATTTCGTGCGGCTGAAGCCGGGGCCGGGATTGCGACGATGCCATGCGTCGATTTTTGCCTGCAATTCGTCCCGCCGGCGCAGCAGCGCCGCGTTACGCGGCGCGAGGGCAAAAACCAGCGCCGCAAATCCCTTCCAAAACGCCGCCGACTGCACGCCGCTGCCCGGAATGGCTTCGTCATTGACGAAATCGTACAAGGCTTTGTCGACTTGGAGGTGCTCTACGCTGACCGTCGCTCGCATCGGGCAAATCCTGCGCTGGGGAAAACGCCAATGCTGCGGGCATTGCCCCGCCAAATCAATGGGAATCCGGCGCGATTTTGCCCGACTGCGGTATCCTTGCATCGATGCGGGCCAGTCCCGGTGTCATCAGCGCGTTATCCGAGGAAATCCCAATGAAGCGGAGTCTCGTTCTCCTGGCGTGTACGCTCGCGCAGCTGACATGCTTGACTGCACAGGCAGACGACTGGGTCATCGAACACGTCACGCTGATCGACGGCATTCACTTGCCGCAGTCTGATATGACGGTGGCCATTGAGGGCGAGCGGATTGCCGCCGTCACACCGAGTGCGATCGCGCGTTCACTGAAGGGTCGTCGGATCGCCGGCAACGGCAAATTCCTGATTCCCGGCCTCATGGACGTTCACATTCACCTTCGAGGCGGCTTTGATGCCGGCGACAAAGCCGATGCGGCGCCGGGGCCGCCAAATCGCGAAGCGGGGGTGGCGGCACTTGCCAGTTTCTTGTATTCCGGCGTCACCTCGGTGTTCGATGCCGGCAATCGCGCCGAACACATCCTACCGCTGCGGGCGGACGAACGCGCGGGCAAGATCCTCTCGCCCCGCATCTTCGCTACCGGCAATCTCATCACCTACCCTGGAAGTCACGGCGACAAAATCGCCGTGCGGATCAGTGATTTCGAGAAAGACAAGGCGTCGCTGGATAGACACATTGCCGAGCAGCAACCGGACATTCTAAAGCTCACGCTGGAGGAGGAGGGCTGGGGCTCGCGGCCAATGATACCGTTGCTGCCCGTGGAGCTCCTGGAGAAGATCACCCGATACTACAATCAACATGGAATTCGCACGACGGTGCATGTTTCCAGCGAATTGCGCTCTCTCGAGGCCATCTACGCGGGCGCCGATACGCTTGCCCACCCGGTGATCCAGGCACCCGTCAGCGACTCCTTTGTAAAGCTGATGGGCGCCAAGAAAATTCCCTTCGCCAGCACGCTCACCATCGGCGAGAATTACAGCCGCTTGGCTGAGCACCCGGAGTACCTGGACCAGCCGCTGTATGTGGCCTCACTGACTGCTGCGGAACGCGAACAGCTCAAGAGCAAAACCAGCGCGGAGTCGCAGCAGCGGCCTTGGACTTGGTGGATGAAAATCATGACGCCGATTGCGGCAGAGAACATCCGGAAGATTCATGCGGCGGGCGGAGTCGTAGCCTGTGGAACCGATCAAAGCAGCGGACCGGCCACGCAGCGTGAATTGGAATTGTTGGTTGCGGCCGGTATTTCTCCGCTGGACACCCTGCGCATCGCCACTTACAACAGTGCCGTATTTCTCGGCAAGGCGGACCAACTCGGCTCTGTGGATAGGGGCAAGCTCGCCGATCTCGTCTTGTTGAGCAAAGACCCCACGGCGGATATCAACAACGCCAAGTCCATCGTATTCGTGATGAAGGGCGGTCAGCTCATTGATGAAAGCCGGTTGCCAATGGCGGGCGGAAAGCAGAAGAGGCGCTTCACGGGGACTTGAGTGGACTTGAACGATCTGAAACCGTTCGATCCGGCCGACGTCGATGAAACATTGACGCGCGTCGTCCCACACGGCGGCAAAATCCATTTGCTGTTTCCGTTCGTCAACGGGACCGGCGCCGACCCCAAGTACAATTCCATCGGTATCGTGATCGCGGGGCCCGCCGCGACCGTTCAAGATTTCCAAGAATTGACCCTGAAGATAAAAAAGGCCGGCGAGGGTGCCGCGTGGCGCATCGTTTTCAACACGCCCTGGCTCATCCGCCCCAACGAAGACGGGGGTGCGGAGCGCGCGCGGCGCAGCTGAAGACGAGGCCTACACATAGGGTAGGGGGCTATGGTAATATAGACGTATCATGAGCCATACGACTCGCGACCAAAAGAAACTGCTCGCCCGCGTGCGGCGAATTCGCGGGCAGGTGCAGGGGATCGAGCGGGCGCTCGTGAGCGAGGCGGGGTGTGAGCAGGTGATGCATCTGATCGCCGGGGCACGGGGCGCCATGGCCGGGCTCATGGCGGAGATCGTAGAAGACCATGTGCGTTCGCATCTGGTCGATACCGACAAGCATCCCGGCGCTCTCAAGCTGGAGGCAGCCGAAAGTTTGCTGGACGTAGTTCGGACTTATCTAAAGTGAGCGCTGCCATGACCGTCGTTCCCACGCCCGCTGCGGCGCCGATTCATCAACATCTGTTTCTGAGCGAGGCGCACGCCCAAAGCGAGCGAAGAGCGTGGGCAGTGATCTGGCTTTGCGGCGCGATGATGATTGCCGAGATCGTCGGCGGGCTTCTGTTCGGATCGATCGCGCTCGTGGCCGACGGTCTGCATATGAGTACGCACGCCGGCGCGCTGCTCCTCGCCGCGCTCGCCTACACTTACGCTCGCAAGCATGCCGCCAATGCGAGCTTTACGTTCGGCACCGGTAAATTCGGCGATCTTGCCGGATTCACCAGCGCGATCGTGCTTGCGATGATCGCGGTCCTGATCGGCTATGAATCGGTGACGCGTATCCTGGCTCCGATCCAGATTCACTTCGCCGAGGCGATCCCGATCGCCTGCGTCGGCTTGGCGGTCAACATCGCCAGCGCGTGGCTTTTGAGCAGCGGCGGTCATCACCACGGCCACAGCCATGGCGGGCAGGACGAGCACGACCAGGCGCATGTGATAGCAACGGCCTCCGGCGACCTGATTCTCGAAGTGTTCGAAGAGGGGGTGCCGCCGCGCTTCCGGCTGCGGGCGGCGGTTGGGCCGCCGCCGCCACCCCAAACCAGCCTCATCACGACGCTGCGACCGGACGGCGTTCGGCAGGAATTTGCCCTGGTCGCCCGCGCCGGATATCTCGAGTCGGTGCAGGAAATTCCGGAACCGCACGCCTTCAGCGCGCAGGTGCGGATCGGCAGCGATACTTACACAACGGTCTTTGAGGAACATCACCACGGACATGGCGCGGCCGGTCGGGACAACAATATGCGAGCCGCGATCGTCCACGTCATGGCCGATGCGGCGGTGTCGGTGCTGGTCATCATCGGACTGGTGCTCGCCCGCGCATTCGGCTGGCTGTGGATGGACCCGCTGGCGGGAATCATCGGGGCGATGGTGATCGCAAGTTGGTCTTATGGGCTCATTCGCGACACCGGCGCGATCCTGCTCGATAGAATTCCGGACAGCCGCTTGGCCAATGATGTGCGCAACCTGATCGAGAGCGATGGCAGCACTGTGTGCGACCTGCATCTGTGGCGTCTCGGGCCGGGCCATTTGGGGGCCATCGTGTCCGTCCGTTCCAAAGAAGGCCGCGCCGCGGACTACTATCGCGAGAAATTGGCGCGGTTCCGCTCCCTGTCTCACGTCACCATAGAAATTCACCGCTGATCGCAGCGCCGGGCGCGCAACACAGCAGCGCGCGGAACTGCGGATGCAGTTGGGTGCTCAATTGGAGTCAGGCAGCATGACGCGAAGCACCGGGTTACCGTCGACATTCATGAGCGGAAAATAGACTTCGTGGGTGCCCGGTTGTACGGCGACTACGTGGGCATTGCGAGCGAGGAAGGATTCGCCGCTTTTGCCGATGGCGTTGCCGGCGACGCTGATCTCGCTCACTTCGCCGGATTCGCCGGCCACATACAGTATTTGCCTCTGCTCATCGAAGGCCAACACATCCGGATCCCTCGCGATGGAAAATTGGGCCAGCACGGCGCCGCTGCGCAGATCGATGGCGATGAGCCGAGCATTGCCCTCGCAGGCGATGAACGCTCTGTTCGAAGCGGAATCGATCAACAAGCCATGATTGCCATCCGCTCCCGGCACTTTAATCCGCCGTACGATTTTGTCGGTGGCGGGATCGACTTCGACGAGCTCGCGGCTGCTTTGGGCATTGATGAACATGTGACGACTCGTGGCGTCGTACTGCGTATTGCCGATCACTCCGCCGATTTGCACGGTGGCGACGCGCGTGTTGCTGAGCACATCGATCACCGTGTCGGTCCCGCCATGCTCGTCGGACACGTACACCTTGTGAGTTTCAGGGCTGTAGGCCAGACCGTCTGGATAGGTGCCGCCCGGCATGCGCGCGGCGATGGCAAGTGTCCTTTCATCGATGGCGACCACCTCATTGGTGCCGGTGGCCGAGGCATAGACGCGCCCGAGCTCCGGTATCGCCAGAACGCCATGGACTTGGGCGACATTGGCGATGCGTTTGACCAGCCGATGTGCTGCAGTGTCGACCACGATCACTTCGCCGTCGCCCAGGTGCGCGATGAACAGCAACTGCCGACCCGCATCGACGCTCGCATAATCAAGCCGGGTCGGATGACCGCCGAGCGGGATATCCATCAGGGTTTTAAGATGAAGCGCCGGAGTAGGGGTAGGCGATGTCGCAGCCCCGATGGCGGCCGCGGACCAGAGCGTGGCCAAGAACAGGCAAACACGCTGTCTGCCCGGGTTCGCCATCATGTGCTTCATCATTGTCACCCTCGGGGCTCAGCGTTTGTGAATCAAGGACTCGTAGTCGAGCGTGACTGTTGCGAGCAGGCTGTTGCTGTTCTTGCCGAACACTTCCCCAACGCGGTTGCGGGCCATGTTGTTGACGTATGCGATGCCGAAGTCGAATGGCGGCACCACTTTCCACGTGAGTCCCGCAGTCAACGACGCTTCGTCTTTGCCAAACCGCAGCGCCAAGCGACGCTGGATGAACCACTGCTCGAAACCCAGGTTCGGTTCCCAGTCCACCGAGTGCGTGGCGGAGATCGCATTGCGCTTCTCGAGGCGCGTGGCGCCGACATCGATGAGCGCGCCTGCCCAGGGCGACACGGATCCGCCCAGGCGGTATTCCCGCGAACTCGCGATTCCTTCTCGCGTGCCCGCGGAGTCGGTTCGGCGCTCCGCGTCGGCGTTCAGGAGTACGCGGGCGCCGACGAGTACCCGCGGCACCGGTTGCCATGTGACACCGAAGCCGCCGGAGGGGCGCCATTCTGTTGCATAATGAATCGAATTGGCCGGATTGCTATCGGCGGCGGCGTCGAATTTCGAGGTCTCATAACTCAATAACCCACCGACCGAAAAGCCCTGTCCCAGGGGCAGGGCGATCTTTGAGAAGAGGGCGCGGTCCGATCCGGTGCCAACGACCGGAACTGCGCCGGGACCAAGGCCTGCGGACTTGGTCCTAAAATGCACATCGTTGGTGCCCTCTTCCAAGGCGATGAGGTAGACGGCGAGGCCATGCCTGAGGGACGGCGAGGTCACACCGATAGCGGAGAAATGAAAATCATTGCCGTTCGTGAAACTCGTGTCGGCATAATCGACGAGCGCGGCGCCCGCATCCTTCCACACCATCGCGTAGTTCCCCCAGGTCGCGCCGTCGCCGCCGAAGCCGATGGAGCGCACGCCTTTTTTGACCTGGCCGGAGGCGAAGTCCCGCATCGACAGTTCGGGTGCCGCTTGCGCAAATAGTGTCTGCGGAACCATGACGCCGACGCTGAAGCACGCAGCCCAGAGCCATCGCGGAATCCTCGACGTGATGCTCAAGGTCACCGCAGCATCACCCAGGTGGGCTGCAGCAGCGGAAATGCAATCAGCCCAATCACACCGGCTGCCGCCATTAACAGCGGATTGCTGATTTTCCAGCGAAACAGCAGCGCCAAGGACGCGACGCCCAGCAGTATCGTGAGCCAGTCACCGATGGCGATCCGGGCCAGAAGAACGCTCGCGCCTAAAATCGTGCCGATCGCAGCGGCATAGGCGCCTTTGACGAATCCTTGAACGTTGCGATTGGCGCGGTGGCGCCTCAAGAGCGGCGCGGCGATCAGAATCAGCAAGAAGGAAGGCAGAAAGATGCCGATCGTCGCGGCAACCGCTCCCGGGAATCCGGCGACCAGGTAACCGACGAACGTTGCCGTAATCACCACGGGCCCAGGACTGATCATGCCAATGGCCACCGCGACCAGAAATTCGCGCTCACCCAGCCAGCCGTGTTCCTGTACGACGCCTTGCTGAAGAAAGGGCACGATCACCAGGCCGCTGCCGAATGTGAGCGCCCCCGCTTTGGAGAAAAATAGCAGCAGCTTGCCCAGAGTCGTTGCCTTCGCGACGGGTAGCGCCGGTACGGCAGCCAGCAAGGCGCCGGATTGCGGAGGACGGCGCCACAGTGTCCCGTAAATCAGAACCCCGAGCACGCCGGCAGCGATAAAGAGGAGCGCGATCTCGGATTGGAGCGCGACCGTCACGACCAGGCAGGCCGCCGCGATGCCCCATTGCAGGGTGTCCTCCATCCCGAGTTTGGCGAGCCGATAGCAAGAATGCAGGATCAGGGCGATCACCACCGGACTTACACCATAGAAAATGGCGGTGACCGGCTGCAGCGCGCCGAAGTGCACGTACAGCGCGCCCAGGGCGGCGACGATGAGAAAATTTGGCAGGATGAATGCCCAGCCGCCGGCCCACGCTCCCCAGAAGCCGCCGCGCAGGTAGGAGATGAAGATTCCGACTTGAATCGCCAAGGGCCCGGGCAAGGATTGGCACACTGCGATGACCTCGCGCATCTCATCCTTGCCAAGCCAGCCGCGCTCAGCCACGAGATCGCGCTCCATCTGCCCGACCAGCGCCACGGGACCGCCGAAGCCGACGAGCCCGAGGTGCAGGAAATACCGCACCAGCTCGGCAATGCGCCCGGATTCGCCACTGGTAGGCTGCAATGTGTGCGCCGGAGGCTTAGTTTGCGGCAAGTAAGACCCGCAGTTCTTTCATATGCCCCAGAATCCTGTCCCGGGCGGCCGTGTAGCCATCGCTGAGATCCGGCACATCGGTCCACTCGATCGACCGCCGCGCAACGGCCAATTGTTCGGGCGGCAGTTTACACATGATGCAAATCACGGCCGCCGCGTCGAGGGTCTCGCCGGCGTCCAGCGCAACCGGCTTTTCTTCCGTACCAATTTCGAAATGATCGGCGCGGATCGGTTCGCGCACGTACGGCGGTATCACGGGTTCCGGCTCAATTCCACGGGCCACCGCATGAAATGGCAAGCCTTCTTCCCCTGCCATGCGGTTGAAGAACCTGGCGGCGATGACGCTCTTCGCGCTGCCATACCGGCATACGAACACGATTGTGCCGGTCTTGCTCCCGCCTCGGGGGGGATCGCCCGAGGAGGTGGGCTTCACATCGGCAAGATCCAGCGCCGCGCGAAGTCCACGCGTGAGCTTGGCGGCGTCGTCGTTGGCCCAAAAGTGCATGAAGAAGAGATGTGGAGAGTCATCGATCATATGGCTGTGCAGCGCGGTGACCTCAATGCCATGCTCGCGCAGCGTCTTGAGCACCGGATTGACTTCTTTGCCGAGCAGCACAAAATCACCGGTAATTGCAGCCTTGCCCGCGCCCGTGGGCTGAAAATTAATCGCGATCGCCGTGCCCAAGGAGGGCGGGATGGCCATGCCGCCCTCCGATATCACTTCGGCACGAGGAATATTGAATTGATAAACCCCACCGTTGATCGTGCCTTTGGCACCCAGGCCGGCGTCGATCGCAGCGGTATCGAGGTCAATTGCCGGGGGGGCGGCGGCCGGCGCAGCTGCGAGAAGCGGTGTCTGGCTCAAAGCCAGACCGGCATGCAAGGATTGCGCGAGTTGCACGGGGTCTCCACGGCCACCGACATGCATGTAAAAGACAGCAGGAGAGGTGCGCAGCAAGTGGTTGTGGATGGCGGTGATCTGGATCCCGTCGTCGAGCAAGCGTTTCATCACCGGCTCGATCTCATTTTCCGTGAGCACCAAATCCCCCATGAACATCGCGCCCGCGCCCATGGGCATGAACCCGATCCAGGAACCCAACGCAAGCGTCGGCTTTATCGCGACGCCATCGACCGTGACCTTCAGATCCGATCGCGGCAGTCCGAACTTGTGTACACCGCCCGGCAGATTGATGCCTGGTTTGCCGATAGCCTGATCGACCTTGCTCCAATCGATTTCGGCGGCGCTCGCGCCGGAGACCAGAATGACGCCGCTGATTGCTGCAATGAGCTCCGAAATACGCTGCATGGCTCTCTCCGATAAATGTAACTGAAGTCTCAGGAAGCCGGTGCGTAGCCCGCGGGCGGCCAGGCGTGGGTTTCACCCTGGAGCTTTGCGCACCAGGCATACAGTGCGTCGTACATCACCAGGCCGTGGCGCAGCATCTCGCGATCGTCCGGGAATGTCGCGGAGAGTCCGAGTGAAATCGCGTAGAGCCCCGCCGATTGGGGCGCCAAATCGAGCCGCGAGGTGTCGGCGCCGCGCACAATCACGGCAAGCCGTGATACGCCCACGTCATCGATCCGGTACTTCTTGATGAACGCATCGAAACTGCATAGCTCCCCGACGTGAGTCAGCTCGACGCCGGGTACGTCGTAGGGCGTCGCTCCCCGCGTGATCGATATCATACGGGGTTCCTCATGCGGCGCGCTGAAACGAATGGTACAAGTCATCGAAGAGATTCGCGGCCCGCTCGATCCGGGCATCATCCGAGGGCTGACCGGCGGCGATCCCGGCCAGGAGCTGCTGTACGCCGGCCGTTTCCTTGCGGCCGAATTTCTGATCCTTAAGGTCCAAGTCGTGAATGATTTCGCCGATTGCGCTCAAGGCCGCATCTTTGAGCTCGAATTTGCTCAGCAACACCTCAAACGTGCATTGATCTCCCTCGTGCGTGAATTCAGCCTGGTACATATCGAAACGGATTTCCGAATCGGCGGGTCGATAGTTGCGGTCGGCGACCCATTTGAACCTGGCCTCAGGATCGACCCAACGACGGATCAGCCACGCACTTGCCATGCGATCGACATGAACATTGGCACGTGTCACCCAAATCCGCCCGGCAAGAGAGGCCGGTTTCCCAGCTTGCATGGCGGGTTCGGCCCCTAAGGAGTCAACACCGAGGTTTTGCGGCTCGAGCTCGCGCAAAAGGGCCCGAACCTGCTCGCGGCCATTGGCTTGGAAAAAATCGATTGCCTCGATGGCGCTGATGCGGCCGTGAAATCGGGCGTGTTGGGCGGCCGCTTCCTCCGCAGTCGGAGGGTCGCGTTTGCGCTCGAACCGCCCCGAGAAGGCGCGAATTTCCTCGGCCACGGCGCGGTATTGTTCCTCGCGCGCCGCATCAAAAATCGCGATGATTCCCGCATCGGTGAACCCCTGCACGGCACGGGCGTCGAGAATCAGACCTTCACCGCCGGCATCCCGCACTTCGCGCAGTGTCCACTCGAAATCCTCCAAAGCCTCGTCCGTCGCCGGCATCAGATAGAGCGCGTTCTTGAACGACGCAGCGCCGACGGCCTGCAGGCGCCGCCAAATCTTGACCCGCGCGTACGCCGGCTGGGCGGGCAGCTGGAATGCCAGCACCCACCATCGGCGCGCGGGGCCATCCTCCGGTGCTAAAACGTTCATCGCTGGAGTATATCATCATGTGCATAAAAATTGATATAAGTGTATCAACGGGATCGTGAGCGATCTTGGGGGGGCGATCAACGTCGCCACGAGCGCGGGCGCGGGAACAACCTTCGAAATCTGGTTGCCGGCCGCGGGCGAAACCGCGGTTCCCGCCGTCGCGGCTGCCCGTACACTACCTCACGGAAGCGGTGAAACTGTGATGATTGTCGACGATGAGCGCCAACTGGTCGCCCTCGCGGAGGAGATCGCCGCTCAGCTTGGCTACGAGCCGGTGGGCTTCGATTCGAGCCGGGCGGCGCTGGCGGCATTTCGAAACGACCCGCGGCGCTTCGATGCCGTAATTACGGATGAATCGATACCGGATCTGATCGGCAGCGAATTCGCGCACGAAATCCTGCGGATTCGCCCCGATATTCCCATCATCCTGATGAGCGGTTATGGCGGCGCGCAACTTACCAATCGTGCGGCCGAAATAGGCGTGACCGAAGTGCTGCGTAAGCCGCTGCACCGCCGCGACCTTGCCGAGTCGCTGGCGCGGGCACTCGGATCCGCTCGCTGACGCCGGGGAGATTGCCATCATGCCGCAGAGTCTTGCACCGCACATATTGGTTGTCGACGATGACCCGCAGATCCGCGCACTATTGGAAGAGTACCTCGCGGCGAATGGACTGCGTGTCAGCGCCGCGGCGAGCGGCAAACAGATGTCCCAGATTCTCACCGACGAGGCAATCGATCTGATCGTCCTCGACTTGCGGCTCGCCGGCGAGGACGGGATGGCGATCGTGCGATCGCTGCGCGATCAATCGGCAATCCCGATCGTGATGCTCACGGGCGTGCGCGAGGAAGCCGACCGGGTGATGGGCCTGGAACTCGGAGCCGACGACTATCTGACCAAACCGTTCAGTCCCCGGGAACTTCTGGCTCGAATACGTACGGTGCTGCGGCGGACGAAGAGCGCGGCTTCCGGCGCGGCGCGCCCGGACATTCGCGCCTATCGATTCGCCGAGTTCGAACTCAACCTGCGCACCCGACGCCTGAAGCCGCGTGACGGCCGGGACATTGCACTGACCAACGGTGAGTTCAACCTGCTAGCTGCCTTGTTGTCCGCTCCCGAGCGGATTCTTAGCCGCGATCAGCTGCTGGAGGCGAGCCCGCGTCTACGACAACGAGGTCTATGATCGAGCGATCGACATTCAGATTTTGCGGCTTCGGCGGAAAATAGAAGAAGATCCCGCGCAGCCGAAGTTCATCGTGACGGAACGCGGCGTCGGCTATAGCTTCAATTGCCCCGTCGAAATCGTGTACTAATCCGTCGCTGCGGAGGATGCGCGCATGACGCCGGCATGTCCCGCATACCTGCGGCGGCTAGCTGAAGTGACGGCGGAAGGCGCCCGGGGTCAGGCCGGTCACCCTGCGAAACGCCGCGCAGAAGGCGCTCGTATCGTTGTATCCGACCGTCAGGCTGACATCGGTGACCGATGTGGCGCGCCTTGCCAGTAAAGTCTTGGCGCGTTCGATGCGCTGACTCAATTGATAACGGTGCGGCGGCATGCCCAGCGATTGATGGAAGGCGCGGCAAAAATACCAGACGCTCAGGTCGACGAGCCGCGCGAGCGCTGCAAGGGATATGGGCTCGGCTAGATGCTCCTCGATAAAATCGACTGCCTTGCGCCGTTGCCATGCCGCAAGACCACCGCCGGTTTGCAGTTCCGCGAGGTGCGTTCCGGTGCCGATTCGGGCCAACTCATGCGCCAACACGACCCCGAGCGCTGCGAGGTACTGTCGATGATCTGAATCGGCGCCCCCGATCAATGTTGCCAGCTTCAACGCCGTCTGCATAATTGCGTTGTCCTCGAAGAATATCCGCGGTGACAGCGACGAGCTCGAGCAGCTCAGAGGACCGGTGGCGAGTTGGAAGGGATCGAAATAAAAGAACACGACGCGCGCGAGCGTGCGCGGCTCATGCCAGTCGTGATATGCGTGGCCGGCCGGCACGAAGACCAGTTTTTGGCTGCAATCCTGCAGCCTGGAATTCGCCAGTCCTTCAACTACCGTGCAGCCATCATGGCGAACGCCGCGTTCGTGTACCACCAACATGTGGAGGGGTGAACAATAGTGGTAGTCGATTCTTCCGCGCCGGTTGTCCTGGACGATCTCGACCGCCATGCCCGGCCCGCCGGCGATGCGCCGGTTTACGGCCTCCGGCGGATAGACTTGCACGACCGGTACGGCCGCATGATGCGCTGCTTCCGGTGGCGCGCCTCCTTCGAATGGCGCCGGGACGCCTGATTCGCGCATTGCGTCACTGCCCGGCTCGAATGCCGTTGCATGTTCCCTGCGCGCTGCTTCGCACATAACCTTTTACCTTTCCGTCTAAACCCGTCTCCGAATCTTGCTTCTCGAGGTCTGTTTGGGCACACCCTAGTTCGGGCAGCGCGGTGTGTCGATTCTACGAAGGTTGGCGTGCGCAGCCTTTGGTTGCAGGGGCTCGATACGAAGATTAAGAACTGCGCACGCCTGACCGGCAGGTCGGCACGGTGCTCAGCTTGCATCCCCCGCCGCGAGCGCCGCCTCGACCCATCTGATCAAGGTGGGCGCGTCGCATGGCTTGGACAGAAAGCAAACCGCACCGTCACGCAGCGCCTGCAGGCGCGCGAACTCCTCGGGAAACGCGGTGACAAAGATGAACGGCGTGCTGCGTCCCTGTTTGCGGAGCACGCTTTGCAGCTCGACACCGCTCATGTCCGGCATGCGCACGTCCGTGATCACGCAAGCAGTAGCATCCAGTTGGGGTGATCGCAAGAACTCCGCCGCCGACGCAAACGTCCCGACGGCGTAGCCCCGTGCCCGGAGGAGACTGTCAGTCGCTACGCGAATGGACGCATCGTCGTCTATGACCGAGATCATTGGCCGAATCCGCCGAAGCGGCGCGTCACGCGGGGCAGCCTTGTTTGAGCGGGGCACCGTTACATGGTGGACCGTGCGGCGCTCTCCAAGAAGTTATACTTAGGTTTAGCCGCGCTTCGCCACGTCGCGGCGGATTCCAAGCGTGTCGGCGATCCGCGCCAGATCGGCCAGCGACCGAGTCCGCATTTTTCGCATAACGTGGCTGCGATGGACCTTGACCGTGATCTCACTGACGCCAAGTTCCTCTGCGATCAGCTTGTTCATCATGCCGGCACTGACCAGGGACAGCACCTCGCGTTCGCGGGCGGTCAGCGACTCGTACAGCAATCGCAGGTCCGCAACCGTCCTTTCGTGTGCCCGTCTTTTTTGATCGGCATCGAGCGCCTGGGTCACGGCGTGCAGCATCTCCTGATGGCGGAACGGCTTGGTCAGGAAGTCGACCGCGCCGGCTTTCATGGCTTGTACGGACATCGGGATATCGCCATGACCCGTCATGAAAATAATCGGGATGTGAATGCCCGATCTGGCCATTTCGGCCTGAAAGTCAAGACCGCTCATCCCCGGCAGCCGGATATCGAGCACCAGACAGCTGGGGGCATCGGGAAGCCTGGTCTGCAGCAGCTCGGGGGCCGACCCGAAGACTTGGACCCGCAAACCAACCGACCGGAAGAGGCTTGCTAGCGATTCGCGCATCGCCACGTCATCATCAATGACGAGCACGACGGGCTCATCACCCCCCGTTTGATGCGATAGCGCCATATCCTTCACAGTAGCCGAATAGCCTGGAAAAAACCACGCAGAATCCCCGCAGTCCGCGGCGCGGGAGGAGGCCAATAAACGCCTCTCACGACTCGATCAAAAAACAAGAGCGTAACGAACGAGTTCTGTTTCAAGCATAACCCCAGTTTCAAGCGTAACCGACGCGGCGGACTCTGAATTACGCCAGACATCCTCTGCGCCGACCCTGTCCACACGATTCATTTGGCAAGACCGACAGATTTGCTCAATTAGGAGATTAAATCCCATGTCACCGTCAACCCAGGCCCGCATACCGGCAGTCGAAACTGAATTCGTGTTCGTGGAAATTCCCGGGACGCAACTCACCGTCTCGCGGGTAGCGCTGGGGACATGGGCCATGGGCGGCTGGATGTGGGGCGGAACCGACCGGCGCGAATCGATTGCCACTATTCGCGCGGCACTGCATCAGGGCATCAATTTGATCGATACCGCGCCCATGTACGGCTTCGGCGTGTCCGAGGAGATCGTCGGCAGCGTCGCGCTGTGGGGCGCCCGTCACCCCGATCAAGTGGCAGCGGCGCTCGGTGTAGCTGGTTGGTCGCTGAATACCTATGATAAGGAGTTGGTCGAGCGAATCGTGAACGCGGCGGTGATCGATCCGGTCGGTCCGGAGTTCATGGCACCGCCGCGACGCGCCGAAACGCGAATTTACCGGGAGATGATGCTGTGAAACTCGGATTCATTGGACTCGGACACATGGGCACGGCGATGGCGGCCAATCTTTTGAGGGCCAGCCACGAGGTGACGGTCTTCAACCGCACTCCGGGTAAAAGCGGCGCGCTCATCGATCTTGGCGCCCACGAGGCAGCCAACGTTGCCGGAGTATGCGACGGTGACGCGGTGATCACGATGCTGGCGGATGATGACGCCGCGTCCGCCATCGCCTTGGGAGAGGGAGGTCTCGTCGCGCAACTGCGCAAGGGCGCGATCCATCTCTCCATGAGCACGATCGGTGTTGCGCTCTCCCAGCGCCTGGCGCGGGCGCATGCGCAAGCCGGGCAGCGCTACGCCGCCGCGCCGGTGTTCGGGCGACCGGATATGGCGGCCGCAGCCAAACTGTTCATCGTCTGCGCGGGCGATCCTGCAACCATCGATGCGTGTCAGCCGCTGTTCCGGGCCATGGGACAGAAAGCCTTTCCGATCGGTACGGAGCCGTCGGCCGCGAATCTTGTCAAGCTCAGCGGCAATTTTCTGCTGGCTTCCGCCATCGAAGCCCTCGGCGAGGCCGTCGCGCTGATCAGCAAGGCCGGCATCGACCCGCGCGCGTACGTCGAATTTCTCACCTCCACGGTGTTCAACGTGCCGGCATACAAAACCTACGGCTCCCTCATCGCCCAAGGCCGGTTCGAGCCCGCAGGCTTCGCTGTACCGCTCGGATTCAAGGACATCCGGCTGGCGCTGGATGCGGCCGAGAGTCTTGGCGTCCCGATGCCGCTCGGAAGCCTGCTGCGCGATCGATTCTTGCGCCTGCTTGCGCAGGGCGGCGAGCGTCTCGACTGGTCCGCAATCGGCGGGCTCGCTGCGCGAGATGCGGGACTCGAACCGGGCAGTGCCGCGCCCGGACCGCCTCGCAGCTGAACCGGCACGAGGCGCTCACTCGATACCCTGCGGCCTACGCGCCGGCGTCGATCTGATGAGGGCGTTGGGCGTTGGGCGGTGGTTGCGGGGCATGCAGGGGCTGATCCAGGCAGAGTCAACGATGCCCGGAAGGATCGTCGCAGCAGTCCCTCTGGTGTCGTCCACAATTCGCCGCGCATCGCGCAATCTGCACCGAAAGCAAACAGGGCTCGCATGCGTTCCGGCTTCAGGTCAAGCAAGCCATGGAACGGGTAGTCATCGGGGATTGCGGTGACATATAAGCCCATCTCGTTTTTTATGGCGAGCGCCAATGTGCCGAGAACTGCTCCCCGAGTTGTACTATGAAGTGAGGCCTGGACTCCCCGTTTGAGGATCGCGCTTGCCCTGACCCGGGTTGAGATGGTCGGTGCGCCATATTGGCCGTTCGCAATGACATAGATCTGGGCGCCGCGTAAATCTTGGAGTTGATCGGGCAAAACGGCAGCGATTTCCGGCGCGATGAACAGCGACGCGGTCGTACTGCCGTCCACGTGCATCTCCTCGAGTATCGTCCCGGACGTCTCGACCGGAATCATGACCGGAGGAAAGAGACCTGGAACGCTCGCCGAGGCGATCAGCACCTGACGGAACAGCTTGAGCGCCGCAGGGCCGCCGCGCTGGGCGATGGCGCCCATGTCCCAAATCACGGTGCGCTCGCTATCCAGGTCGGTGGTCGCGATCAGCAGGAGCCGGCCCTTGGCGGCCTCCGCCGCAACGGCCTCCATCATCTCTTCCGTCGCGTAATGGTTGACCAGATCGGCAAGCGGTTTGCCCCTGAAGATGCTGGAGCCGAAAAGCAGCCCGGTCAAACTGAACTGCACGAGATCGGCCGATCGTGGTCCCGAGAATGATTCCGCCAGTTTGTCATCCCAGGCCGATCCCAGAAATGCGAATGGCGCGGTGAGGGCGCCGGCACTCACCCCCGTCACGACATGAAAATACGGACGAGTACCGGCCTGGCTCAGACCCGTCAATGCCCCTGCGCCAAACGCTGCTCCGCCGCCGCCGCCGGACAGGGCGAGAATGTTGACCGCACCTCCCTGCGAGGCTGTGCGCACGCGCGCTAAAAAACGCTGTGCATCCTGCTCAAAAGATGCGCGGTCTTCTGCTACGCTGCGCACGCTATCCGGAAATCCGGCCGGCGGGGCGGCGTCGTACCAATAGAGCGGATGTTCACGCCGCGCCGGCCCTACGCAAGCCGCCACCGACAGCGCGGCAAATAGCAGACAAGCCCCGCACAACCGCTTGTGCATCTTGTGCCCCGGTTAATCGGCTAATGGCCCTGATCCGATCGCGCAGGCTTTAGTTCACCTTGACGCCTTCGATCTGTATGCGCAGGAGCACATCCTGATTGAAGCCATATTGCTGGCCGTAGTTCACGCCGAAGTCAGCGCGGTTGAAGCTGCCGCTGGCATCCGCTCCGCACACCTGTTTCTTCAGCATGGGATGCTCAATGCATTTGAAGGAATTGATGGTGAGCATCACGGGCTTTGTGACCCCGTGAAGGGTCAAGGCACCTGTAACGGTTCGGGGCACGTCCTTGGCGAACTCAGCGAATTTTCCCTTGTATTCTGCGGTCGGATATTTCGCGACATCCAGGATTTCGGGGCTCGTTACGTGTTCGTTGAGCTTGTCGTGGGCAAAATCGACTGTTGTGGTGTCGATGAACACGTCGACCGTTCCGGTCCTGGCCTCTCGATCGAGCGTGACCGTACCGCTGGACTTCTTGAAGGTCCCTCGCCACGTCGACAGCCCGCCGAAATGGTCCACTTCGAAGCTCGGGTGGGTGTGGTCAGGATCAACATTGTATGTGGTCGAGGCAGCGGTTGCCGATGTGGCGGCCAAAGCCAGGAGCAGCAGTGCGTAAGGGTGTTTCATGATAGTTCCTTGCAAAAGTAGTGAAGGGTTTCGTGCCGGCGGAGCAATCCCGCGGCAATGAGTTGATTGCCGATGCGTTGAATCAGATGATGGCCGCCCGCGTTTGGCGATTGGGAAACACGGGTGTATGCTGCGCCGGCGGCTGTCCCATGAATAGCCGTTATGTTGCGATACTATCCATCCGAATATCCGATATATAGGATCAAAATCGTGTTGGACGGGGTCTCGTTGGATCAACTCAGGGCGTTCATCGCCGCGGTCGATGAAGGCAGCTTCTCGGCGGGGGCGCGCAAGCTGCATCGCGCCCAATCGGCGGTCAGCGAACTCGTCAGCAACCTCGAAGCGCAACTCGGCGTTGCGCTTTTCGACCGTTCCGAGCGCTACCCAAAGCTCACTCTCGCCGGCGTTCAGTTGCTTGCCGATGCGCGCAGTGTCCTGGCGAACATCGATCTGCTCAAGGCCCGTGCGAAGGGAATTTCCCGCGGCCTCGAATCGGAGCTCGCCGCGGTCGTGGACGTGCTGTTTCCGATTGAAGTGATTGCCGAATCTGCCAAGGAATTCAGGGACCGATTTCCTCGCACGCCCTTGCGGCTCTACGTTGAAGCGCTCGGCGGCGCGTACCAGCCCGTGCTCGACGGCCGCTGCAGCTTAGCCGTTGTAGGTTCCTTGCCAATCGCACCGGACTCCCTGACGCTGGAGCGCTTGCACGGGCTCACCATGATCATGGTCGCCGCCCGCGAGCACCCGCTCGCGCTCCACGATGGTGTGATTCCAAAAGCGGAACTCGCCAAACACATACAGCTGGTGCTGACCGACAGATCCGAGCTGACGACGGGCCGCGAATTCGGTGTCATGTCGCCTCTCACCTGGCGATTGGGCGATCTTTTTGCCAAGCATGCGTTTCTTCTTAGAGGACTGGGCTGGGGTAGCATGCCCTTGCACGCGGTCAAGCAGGATCTTGCGGCAGGCCGGCTCGTCAGGCTATCGATCGAGGATTTGGCGGAGGATGGTTTGATATTGCCGATGTCGGCCGCGTACCTAACGGCCAAACCACCCGGTCCTGCGGGCCGGTGGCTCATCGAGCGGTTAAAGCAGCAGTGTTCCGCTCATGCGGCGGTGGGCGAGGATGCGCAGCCGCATCCGCCCGAGCCAGTAGCGGTGCCAGCGTAACGAGGCCTCGACCTGCGCGGCCGGCGGCTTACCAGGAACCATTCTTATGGATCGGGACATCAGGCGTTATCAAGACAATCTGCGCGATGAACTCGATGGCGCGGCGCTCTACGCCGCACTGGCAGCCGCCGAACCAGATCCGCTGCGCAAGGACTTGTTCCTGCAGTTGGCCCAAGCGGAGTCCAGCCACGCGCAACTGTGGCGCGACAAACTCCTTGCGGCCGGAGTCCAAGACGAAGGCTTCGTGCCCGGTCTTCGCACCCACCTCCTCTCGGCGCGAATGACGGACTGGTGTCCAATTTTTGCCTGGTCATGGGAATCGCCGGGGCCGGAAGCGGGCATGCCGAGGGAGGATGCTCAGCGCGTCGCCGCGCAGATGATGAAGAACAAGAAGGGCGCACTCGATACGTTGGCCCGCGAGGAGTTGGGCATCGATCCCGCCGAATTAGGCGGTAACCCTTGGAGCGCGGCTGCCACCTCGTTTGCCTTGTTTTCCGGAGGGGCGATCTTCCCGGTGATGCCGTTTTTTTGGATGCAAGGGCACTGGGCGATCGCCGCAAGTGCGCTCGCGAGCGGTACCGTGCTGTGCGGGGTCGGCATGCTGTCTTCGCTGTTCAATGGGCGCAGTCCCTGGTATTCCGCGGCCCGCCAGTTGATTTTCGGCTGTCTCGCGGCCGCTCTCACGTATGGAATTGGGGCGGCGTTAGGCACGACTCTGGCGTGAGCGCCTACCAGACGCCGCCGAGTGCCACGGTGATCGCCTCGCCATTCACGCCCCCGGCGGCGTCGCTGCATAGGAACGCGATCACCTGCGCAACCTCGAGCGGCTCCAACACCCGCTTTTGTGGGTAGATGGCAGCACGCTCGCCCCACACTTGTTCGACACTGATGCCGCGCCGTTCGGCCTCCGTGCTCGCCGAGCGCTCGGCCATGGCCGTTCGCACCCAGCCGGGCAGCACGGCGTTCGATGTGACGCCGAACGGCCCTGCATCCTGGGCAACCGCGCGCGCGAGTCCGATGACTCCATGCTTCGAAGCCGTGTAGGCGCTGCCGGAGCGTTCCGCCTTCTCACCGGCCGTGGAACTGGTGAATACCAACCGGCCGAAGCCGCGCCGGCACATTTTGCCCACCGTCAGCCGCGTGAGCTCGAACGGTCCGTCGAGGTTGATGCGCATCGTCTCGCGCCAGACCTCCGGATCCTGCTCCCATACGAGCCGCTCGTGGGCCGATCCGATGCCGTGGTTCACCACCAGCACATCAATCGGCCCCAATCGCTGCTCGGTCTGCGCAACCGCCAGGGCGCAGCCCTCTGCGGTGCCGAGGTCGGCCGCGACGTAGTCGAGGCCAACGGCCGCCAGTTCCGCGGCGCTGCGTGACACCACCATCACGCGCGCTCCCGCTGCCGACAGCAGCAGTGCGGCCTCGCGCCCAATCCCTCGACCTCCGCCCGTGACCAGCGCCACTCGTCCGTTCATACCCTTAGCTCCCCTAGTCCTGTCCCCGGAATCGCTCCACATCGGCGATTATGCTGCATCTTTGCCGCGGATCGCGGCCGATTGACCGCACCCGCTCGCGATTGCGCCCAGCCGCGGAATCATCGAGTTGTAGAATGCACCGGGGACATCGTCATCCGCGGCACGGGAGGCTGAGGCTAGAATGAAAATCGAGGCAATGCTATGGATCGTCGTCTTGATGTTGGTGGCGCTCGCGTTTCTATTTCCGAAGACTCGAGCGTTTAGCCTGTCTTCCATTGGTTTCGCGATTGTTGCAATTGTGGTCATCGTCGTCCTTGCGAAGCGCGGAGAGCCTGCTGCACCGGCGCTTGCGGTACCGCCGGCCGTGGAGCAAAAGCCGGTCGATTTCGAGCGCTTTCACCTCGAGAATTTGGATAAAGCCGATCCGGAGGCAAAGAATCGCATACGCGTCTCGGAGATCCGATTCGATCAGATACGCGCCCAGCCCGGAGCCGAACGCGGCAGCGTCGGCACGATCGTGGCGCGGCTTTACAATGACTCCGCGATCTACACATTGACCGACTACGGCTACTATCTTGTGGTGCAGGACTGCATCCGAGCCGTCTGTACGACGGTCTTCGACCAGCATGGACAATCCGCTGCGTTGGTGCCACCCAACCAGGCGCGCGACGTCGAGATTGCGATCCGCGTCGCAAATACGCGCGATCCGTCACCGATCAAAATATTCGGAACTGCGAATGTCCTGCTCACCGCCACTGCCACGCGTGCCCAACTCGGCAGCAGCCCAATACCCAGACTATGAGGACAGTGTTGCCGGCGGGCGGCCCGCCGGTCGCTAGGCGCGCACCGCCGGGAGCAGCCGGTCGTATTCTTTTTTGACCACCGTGTAGCACTCGCAGGTACGTTTCTCCAGCCCGGCGCGGTCCAGCACCGAAATGCGCCCGCGCGCGTAACGGATCAGTCCGTCCCGCCCTAAATTCAAGGCAGCTTCGGTCACCCCCTCGCGCCGCACTCCCAGCATGTTCGCAATCAGTTCTTGTGTCATGACAAGTTCACTGCCCTGCAAGCGATCCAGGCTCAGCAGCAGCCAGCGGCACAATTGTTGGTCCAGCGAGTGATGGCGGTTGCATACGGCGGTCTGAGACATCTGCGTAATCAGCGCCTGCGTATAGCGCAGCAGCAGATGCAGTACCGCACCGTTCTTATTGAACTCATCTTTCATCATTTGCGCCGCAAGCCGCAAACCTTGTCCGGCGCTTTGCACCACCGCGCGGCTTGGCGTCGATTCGCCCCCCATAAACAGGGAAATGCCCACGACGCCCTCGTTGCCGACCACGGCGATCTCGGCCGAGGCACCGTCTTCCATCACGTATAGCAACGAAACGATGGATGTAATCGGGAAATAGACGTGACTGAGCGTGTTGCCAGACTCGTACAGGACATGCCCCAGTGGCATGTCGATTGTTTCGAGCGCGGGCAGCCAGCGCCGCCATTCAGCCTCCGGCAATGCGGCAAGCAGTTGATTGGCTCTACGATCAGGAGCGTGGATGTTCATGAAACCCGCGTAGGGTACCTATGAGGAGCATCGAGCGCAAACTGCGCATATGTGCGCCAGCGAACGGACGCATCCGCAGCTGAGCACATAATGGCTGCCTTATGCATTTTTTGTCAGTCACGGGCACAATCCCCCGGCAGATTCTGCCGCGACCCACGGCACTCTTGGCGGTTGCCATTGCCGCCTTGCTCGCGGCTTGCTCGTCAGTTCCGGCCAGATTCGACCAGCCGAAATCGGCGTCCGTCGCGCTGGCTCATCCGCAGGACACGCGTCTGGGCGCGCAGTTTGACGGCGCCGCGCGGCAACGAGGCGGCGAGTCCGCATTTCGCATAATCTCAGCGGGCGTTGATGGATTCCTCGTCCGCGCCCAAATGATCGATGCCGCGGAAAGAACCCTGGATCTTGAGTATTTCATCTTTCGCGGCGATGAGACGGGTCGGCTGCTCACCGATGCCCTGATACGGGCGGCCGATCGCGGCGTACGTGTGCGGGTGCTGGTCGACGACGGCGACACCGTTACCGGCGACGAGCAGATTAGCGCGTTGGATTCGCACCCGAATGTTGAGATTCGGGTCTTCAATCCGTTTGTATATCGCGGACACAGCACGCTCCGGCGTTTGATCGAGTTCTTGGTTAACACCGCGAGACTTGACTACCGAATGCACAATAAGCTGCTGATCGTCGACAATGCGGTGGCGCTGGTCGGCGGCCGCAACATCGGCAATCAATACTTTCAGATGGACCCTGACTCCCAGTTCGCCGACGACGATGTTTTCGCCGCCGGCCCCATCGCCATGCAGCTGTCTGCGACCTTCGATGAATTCTGGAAAAGCCGTTTTGCGGTGCCCGCTGCCGCGCTTGATCGCAGCCAGCGCTCGAGGGGCGCACTGGCGGAGCGGCGGGAGCGTGCGGGGAAGCGTACGGAACGCCATTTGGAACCCCTCAAAACCGACGGCGTCGACTATGTGGCGCAACTAGCGACCGGGGAACCGTATGCCGGGATGATCTCAGGCCGCCTGCCGCTGGTCTGGGCGCAGGCGCAAGTCATCAGCGACAGTCCGGACAAGAAGAACGTCGATCAGGGACGCCTGGCGGGCCGCCTGATGGCCGAGCAAGTACTCAAGGCCGCGAGCGCGGCGCAATCCGAGTTGCTGATGGTTACGCCCTATTTCGTGCCGGCACCGGATGAATTGAGTGCAGTGCAAGATTTGCGCCGGCGTGGGGTCCGCGTGGGCATCCTCACCAATTCGCTCAAGTCGACCCCGGATTTGATCGCGCAATCCGGCTATGTGAAGTTCCGCGTTGGGATGCTGAAGGACGGCGTGGAGCTTTACGAAATCCGATCGCTGCTCGGAAGCACCCGCGGCAGCGGCGAAACCGCATTGGTCTCGCGCTACGGAAACTATGGGCTACATGCCAAATTGATGGTGTTCGATCGAAAACGAATCTTCATTGGTTCGATGAACTTTGATCAACGCTCAAAGCATCTCAATACCGAGATCGGACTGATCATCGAGAGCTCGGAACTCGCCGAACAGACGGTAATGCGTTTCAACAACATGGTGCGGCCGGAAAACGTATACGCACTGGCATGGCGGGAGGCGACGGCCGGCGTGTTGCCGCATCTTGTGTGGGCTAGCCGCGAGGCTGGCAAAGCCGTGGAATATTCGCAGGAACCGGCGCGAAGCTCGTGGCAGAGGTTTGACCTGAGGTTCCTGTCGTGGCTGCCGCTGGACCGCGAACTTTGAGACCGACCGGGCGGCAGCGCGGCGCTGCAAACCAGTCGATGGTCTGAGGCGGCCCGCGCACGCCGGCGACTCTATCGGCAGCGGATTTCCTTGCGCACTGCGCCATTCGCGCCGTACGCAAGGATTTACCCATTCACATCTTCAAGCGTCAATCGTCGAGTCTCACGGTAAGTTCGTTGTGAACGGACTTCACGTGTTCCGTATTGCGCGCAAGGGACACCGCGTGCTCGATGGCCTTGTGGCTCCTCGCGGTACCGGTAAGCCACACGATGCCATTCTCATCGGTATCGACATGAATGCGGCCCAGGCTGGTCAGATGGTCAGCCGCGAGCTTGGTCTTGATTTTCGTGGTGATCGCCGAATCCTTCACGAATACCGCGGTGCTCGTCCCGACTGCGCTCGCATCGTCGCCCGCGACAGCGGCCGCCGACCCGAGCAGTGCGCCAAATACGACGCAGGTCAATGCTAGTTGTGTCTTCATATATTTCCTTGATTTTGGATATCGCTGCAAGTCTCTCACGCGCTGCATCTTCTAGCGGTTCGTTACCGTACATAGGCGGCTGCGGCACGAACTGGGTGCGGCAGCGTACCGACGTTTCCGTTGCATGGCCATATCTTGATCGCGCAATTTCAACTACCGGAGCAGGAAATGTCGTACCAGATCAGCGCGAGCACCAACATGTTTTTACCGCAGGTGAAACGTGCCACCACCGAGCAACCCGATGACGCCGGTGGCAATCAGGTAGAAGGCGACGATGTAGTTCAACAGCCGCGGAAAGATCAAAATGAGTACGCCGGCGATGAGCGCGACGATCGGTGCAAGACTTAGGTTCAGATTCATCCGGACACCTCGTAATAACGGCTCGAACATCACTTGCACCGCGATAATGCACCGGGGAGCCCTCAGAGGCGGTGCGCTGGCGTACACAGCGAGACCGGCATGAAGCGCAGCGGCGCGCAGTTGAATCTCTGATCGACCTATGTACGCCAGCGCACCGACGCGCTATCGCGCACGGGTGATGATGAGCGCTTGGTTTGCCGGCCGAGGAGCGCCTGCTCCGGCGACCGGCCCTTTTTTTACCGCCTGCTTGCCGGGCAATTGGCTCCTTATGCATATCGGTAAGCAAGATGTCGCCGGTGCGGCTGTCGTGCCGGACGCGCCTGCGCAGGAGAGGCCCGACATCGCCTCTACCTTGCAGCGCGCGATATTCAACAGCGCGAATTTTTCGAGCATTGCCACCGACGCCAAGGGCATCATTCAGATTTTCAACGTCGGCGCCGAACGTATGCTCGGATTCACGGCCGCGGAAGTCATCAACAAGGTGACGCCGGCGGACATCTCCGATCCGCAAGAAGTGATCGCGCGAGCCAAGCTGTTGAGCGCGGAGTTGGCCACGACGATCGAGCCGGGATTCGAGGCCTTGGTGTTCAAAGCCTCGCGCGGCATCGAGGATATCTACGAGCTCAACTACATCCGCAAGGACGGCAGCCGTTTTCCGGCGGTGGTGTCCGTCACCGCTCTGCGCGACACGCACGGCTGCATCATCGGTTATCTGCTCATCGGCACCGACAACACGTTGCGCAATCGCTTCGAAAGCGAGCAGAAGCGGCTCGATCAGCGCCTGCGCGACCAGCAGTTCTATACCCGCTCCCTCATCGAATCGAACATCGACGCTCTCATAGCGACGGATCCCTCCGGGATCATTTCGGACGTCAACAAACAGATGGAGGCACTCACCGGCTGTACGCGCGACGAATTGATCGGCGCACCGTTCAAGAACTACTTCACCGACGCCGAGCGCGCCGAGGCGGGCATCAAACGGGTATTGAGTGAGACCAAGCTTACCAACTACGAGCTCACTGCGCGCGCACGGGACGGCAAAGAAACGGTGGTGTCCTACAACGCCACCACCTTCTACGATCGCGACCGCACCCTGCAAGGAGTTTTTGCGGCGGCCCGCGACATCACGGAACGCAGGATTCTCGACCAAGCGCTGCAGGAGACGAACCTCGCGTTGCAAGGCGCCAAACTGGCGGCGGAAAAGGCCAATCTCGCGAAGTCGGATTTCCTCTCCAGCATGAGCCACGAATTGCGTTCTCCCCTGAATGCGATTCTCGGGTTCGCCCAACTGATCGAATCGGGTACGCCGCCGCCGACCACGGCGCAAAGGCAGAGCATCGATCAGATCCTGCAAGCGGGTTGGTACTTGCTGGTGCTCATCAACGAGATCCTCGATCTTGCCCTGATCGAGTCGGGCAAGCTGTCCGTGTCGCGCGAACCGGTCTCGCTGACCGAGATGCTGAGCGAATGCCGCGGCATGGTTGAACCGTTGGCATTGAAAAACGGCATCGGCTTGACTTTTCCGCGCTTCGACGACGCGCCCTTCATCAAAGCGGATAGAACCCGCGTCAAACAGGTCCTGATCAATCTGCTGTCGAACGCGATCAAATACAATCGCGCCGGCGGCACCGTGGAAGTCATCTGCACCATGAATGACGGGCAGCGAACGCGCATCGGCGTGCACGACACCGGCGCTGGATTGCCGCCCGAAAAGCTCGCGCAGCTGTTCCAGCCGTTCAACCGGCTCGGACAGGAATCCGGAAGCGAGGAGGGGACCGGCATTGGCCTGGTGGTGAGCAAGCGGCTGGTCGAACTGATGGGCGGAGAAATTGGCGCGGAAAGCACGGTCGGCGTGGGAAGCGTATTCTGGATCGAACTGCATTCGACGCGCGCACCGCAGCTGGTCGCAGCCGTGAGCGAACTCAGGGCGGCCGTACCGGCGCTTGCGCATAGCGGCGCGCCGCTGCGCACCATCCTGTGCGTCGAGGACAATCCGGCGAACTTGATGCTGGTGCAGAAGCTTCTGGACCGGCGGCCGGATATCCAGCTGTTGGTGGCGAAAGACGGCATCAGTGGTGTCGAGATGGCGCGAGCGGCGCGGCCCGAAGTCATTCTGATGGACATCAACCTGCCCGGCATCAGCGGACTCGTCGCGCTCGGCATTCTGGCGGAGGCGGCGGAAACGGCCAACATCCCGGTAATCGCGCTCAGCGCCAACGCCATGCCCAGTGACATCGAAAAGGGTCTTGCGGCTGGATTTTTCCGATATCTGACCAAGCCGATCAAGGTCAACGAGTTCATGGACACGCTGGACAGCGCGCTGCTGTTTGCCGATCGCCAGACGGCCGGCACGGGCACCCTGCGAGGCGTCCGATGATCGACGCCAAGGACATTCTCGCTGCGAGCATTCTGGTGGTCGACGATCAGAGCCCCAACATACTGCTGCTCACGCGCATGCTCGGCGAGGCCGGGTATCACAACGTCACATCGACAATGAACCCGCTCGAAGTCTGCGCGCTGCATCGCAGCCACTGCTATGACCTGATCCTGCTCGACCTGCAGATGCCGGGCTTGGATGGATTCCAGGTGATGGAAGGCCTCAAGACGAATGCGGCGGACGGGTACTTGCCGGTCATCGTGCTCACCGCCCAGCCGGGCCACAAGCTGCGCGCGCTGCAGGCCGGTGCCAAAGATTTCATCAGCAAGCCCTTCGATCTGGTGGAGGTGAAGACTCGCATCCGCAATATGATCGAGGTACGTCTGTTATACCGGCAGCTCGAGCATTTCAACGCCTTGCTGGAACACACCGTGCAGGAACGAACCGCCGAATTGCGCGAGAGCGAAGCTCGCTTCCGCAGCCTCACAGAACTCGCCTCGGATTGGTATTGGGAGCAGGACGAGAGCGGCAGCTTTACCAAGGTCTCCGGCCCGGTCCTGGATATGCTCGGCATGCGCGTGGACACATTGATGGGGGGCGACGCGGCCCCCGCGCTGACCGGCGGATGGGACGAGACTCAGCGTCAGGCGCTGCAGGCGAAGATCGGTGCGCGTCAGCCCTTTCTGGATTTCACCATGAGTCGCCGCAATCCCGACGGTTCAATTCAGGCGTTTCGCGTCAGCGGCGAGCCGATGCTCAACGCCGCCTGCCGCTTCCTCGGGTATCGCGGAGTCGGCGTGGAAGTCACGGGCAAGCACTAGAATCACCGCATCAGGAGCGTCGAACTTGCCCCTAGCTCATCACCCCGGTCAAAATCATCTGCTGGCTGCTCTGCCGGCCGCTGAGTTCGAGCGCTTGTCCGCGAGGCTGGTTCTGGTCCCGATGTGCCTCGGCGACGCCCTGTACGAGTCCGGCCGGCAACTGGAACACGCTTACTTCCCGACAACAGCCATCGTCTCGCTGATCTACGTAACACGGTCGGGAGCATCATCGGAAATTGCCGGCGTCGGGCGGGAAGGGGTCGTCGGGATCCCTCTGTTCATGGGTGGCAACACCACGCCCAACTCTGCGGTCGTACGCGCGTCGGGCCATGCTTACCGGTTGGAGCGTCGCTTGCTTGCTGCGGAAATTCTGCGCGCCGGCGCTCTACAGGGTCTGTTGTTGCGCTACACCGAGGCGCTGATCATGCAGACCTGCCAAACGGCCGCCTGTAACCGCCACCACTCGGTTGAACAGCAGCTCAGCCGCTGGCTCCTGTGGACCATTGATCGCTTACCCTCGCGGGAACTGACCATGACACAAGACCTGGTCGCCGGCCTGCTCGGCGTGCGCCGCGAAAGCATCACGGAAGTTGCGGGACGACTGCAGCAGGGCGGATTCATAAAGTATCGACGCGGACACATCGACGTGTTGGACGAGATCGGCTTGCAGTCCCGGGCCTGCGAGTGTTACGCCGCCGTCAGAAACGAGATGAATCGCTTGCTAGCAGGACGCCGTAGCGCCACGGCTTCGGTTGGGCCGATACGCCCAATGATGCCCTTCAAAATGCCCGCGGCGAAACCGGCAGCCGCACCGTAAATCTCGATCCCGCTTCCTCGAGGCTCTCGGCGAACACCTCGCCCTGATGCAGGCCGACGACTATGAATACCAAATGCAATCCCACGCCCGTGCCGGCGATGCCGGTGGCGTTGCTGCCTCGGAAGTAGCGTTTGAAAAGATGATCCCTGTCGCGCTCAGGAATCCCGATTCCGTGGTCACGAACCTGTACCACCAGCCGGTCGCATTCACCCCGAGCCCGCACTTCGATCGAGCTCGCGGGCGGCGAATATTTGATCGCATTGGAGATCAAGTTGCTGAACGCATGAAACAACAACTTTGGATCACCGTGCATGCTGCGCGGCAGCCCCGCAAAATCCTCGGTAATGATCACGGTGCGATTTGCGTCGCGATGCGCCTGACAGACATCGCGCAACACGGTGAGCGGGTCGATGTCGGTCGGAAGATAGACGGCATTGACATCCAGGTGCCGCGCCGCGCCGAGTAAGCTGTCCATGATGTCGGTTATCCGCTGCACGCCCGTGCGGATGCTCGCGCCGCGCTCGGCGATGTCGGCCGGGTCGAGCCGCTCGCTCATTTTGATCAGTCGCTGTGCATGGCCATCAATGATCGTAAGCGGCGTCAAGAATTCATGCGAAGTCATGGCAATGAAATCACTCTGCTGAGCGGTCAGCCGTCGCTCGTTCTCGAGTCCGGATTCAAGCGCGGCAGCCTGCTCGATCAAGCGGCGCTGACTGCCGACCAAGGCAAGTGCATTGTCGCGAAACACCGCAACGGCGCGCGCGATCTCGCCAATCTCGTCCTCGCGGTTGACGCTGGGAATCGTGATTTCGGTGTGATGCTCGGCCAGCCGGCGCATGCAGCTCGCGAGTTTCACCAGCGGGGCCATGACGAAGCGCGTGAGGTAAAAAATCACACTGAAGACCAGGGCGGCGGCCAGCACCACGGCGGTCACGATCATCGCCCGCGCGTGCCAGTAGGTGGCGGTGGCCCGGTCACTATCCTCGCGCGCCTTGACCACGGTTTGATCGGTGAGGCGGCCCAATGTGTCGCTCGATAGATCGAAGGCGCGGCGCGAATCGGTATTATACAAAGCCACGGCATCATCACCGCGTCCGCCACGAGCCAATGCGATCACTCGAACCGCGACCCGCTGATAGGCAGCCCACTGGCCGGAGAAATTGCGGTACAGAGTGGCTTCGGCAGGAGCCTGGGCGATTTCCTCATACGCACGCTGACTCCGTGCAACGGTCGCGCCCAGTGCCTCCATTTCCCTTTCGCTTGCAGCGAGTTCGACAGGGGTGGTCGCCAGGAGCCGCGTCGCCTCCGCAGCACGATAGTCGGACATGTAGTTGTTCAAGTCGCCCAGAATTCGAGTATCCCGCAGCCAGTGATTGCGGATCACCTCGGATGCGTGGTTGACATCGCTTAAGCGCACAAAGCCGACGACACCTAAACCAATGACGAGCATGAAGAGAAGCACAAAAACCGAATACAGACGAACACGGATCGAATGCGAACGAAGCCATCGAATCGAGTCATGGAAGGGATTGTAAAAAGTCCTGCGCCGCGGTGTATCGGGCCGAAGCGGGTGATTGATCAATGGGTCCATCGCACCCTACGGATTGATGAGACGGCCGGAAGTGGCTTTCACGACAGCTTCAGTGCGCGTCGACACATTGAGCTTGCGGCAAGCGTTTTCAATATGAAAATTCACCGTGCGCTTGCTCAACCCCAATATGGTGGCGATCTCCTGGGAGGTTTTGCCCCGTCCGGACCAGGCGAGGCATTCCAGTTCCCGGTCATTGAGGGCCACTTGTCGAGACCAGGCTTCATTGCGAATTCCCCGTCCCAAGCGCGCCTCGATGATCGCCGCGAGTATTTCAAAGTCGATGGGCTTTTGGACGTAGTCATCGGCGCCCAAGCGCCGACCCTTCAGCTCACTGTCACGATCCTTGCGGGCGGTGAGGAAAATGAAGGGCATGGAGCGGTGCTGTGGCGCCCGAGTGGTCAGGCACTCCATGACCTCAAAGCCGCTCATGTCCGGCATGTTGATATCGCAAAGCACAAGATCAGGCGCCGTTTTGAGGATCGCGCTCACACCTTCGTTGCCCCCGTTGGCAATAGCGATGATATAGCCGCGATCCTGCAGGTCCTCGGCGATCAGCGCAGAGGTCTCCGCGTCGTCCTCGATACACAAAATCTGTTTGCTCGGGGCACCCATCGCTACGGATGATAGTCTTTAGCCGAGTCCGGTGCGATGGAACGATTCCACCAGCCTCCACCGAATGCTTGTTGGAGAAGGTGTACCGGGAGTCCGTTCCGAGCGCGCGTTCGCTAGTGGAGCCGGTATTTGGCCTGCAGACCAACCGTGAAAGGCAGATTGTCCTGGGGGATCGGTGGGATCAAGATGAAATTCGCCCCGAATCGTCCGACACGTACAATCGCAGTCGGCGCCAGTATCGGCCCCGTTCGATTGTTCCGTCCCAAGCCAATTTGGCCGTAATTGTAACCGGAGATGATCCCGCCTATGGCGCCGAGCTGGAACCAGCCGCGGTGCGCGAACTCAGGGGTAAAAATGGCGCCGCCGTAGAATGACGGACGATCCAGGGAGTTGCGAAAATACCCGAATGACAGCGCCCATTGCGACGTCACCGAGCACTCGGTACCGACGCCGGGATTAAAGTCATCAAAGTGCCGATAGGGATGAATATGATATGAACCGAGCATCACATCCGCCCACCACCCTTTGGGACATGGCTCGGTTGCTTGAGCCTGCTCGATGTTGACCTGCACCGCCATCACCGTGACAGCGAAAAGATATTTGACCAGTTTAAAGTGTCGCAGAAACGGTGTTCCCAAAGGTCCGCAAGAACAGCAGGATCTCATGCTAGCAAAGATTCCGCGAATGACTCCACAATAAAAATCAACGGCAAAAGTTGGTCCGTAGCGTGATGCGAGCGGCCGGGAATGCAGGCGATTTTCGAGTCGTTCCGGGTCTTGAGTTGCCGTCGCGAATCGGGCGTATAGTGATGTCCATATGCGGACTCCTCCCATAGACCTAGGGCATTGGGAATAGATCGTCGGTTGGACCCCAATGAGTCCGCACGCTCCCCAGTCGATCAAGGTGTTGTTGGTGGACGACCATCACATCGTTCGCGCCGGGCTGCGCAGCATATTGAGTCGCGCAGGCATCGAGGTCGTCGGCGAGGCCGGCACGTCGGCAGCGGCAATCAAAGAGGCGGCGCGCCTGGCACCTGACGTCGTGTTGATGGATGTGCGTCTCCCCGATGGCAGCGGTGTTACCGCCTCCCGCGAGATTCGCGCTGCCAATCCGGCAATCAGAGTCCTGTTCCTCAGCGCGTTCGAGGACGACACAGCCCTGCTCGCGACCACCTTCGCGCCGGCAGGCGGCTATCTTCTCAAAGAGATCGGCGCCGAACATTTGATTCATGCGATCAGGACTGTGGCAAGCGGGCTGTCGGTACTCGGTCCGGGCGTCGTGCACACGCTAATGAGGGGGCTGCGCAGCAACAGGGACGGCGGTGGGCATCATGCGCAGGCCAAACCGCTTTCAATCCAGGAACAGAGGGTGCTGGCGCTCGTGGCGGACGGCAAAACCAACAAGGAAATCGCCGCCGTGATGGGGCTTTCGCCAAAAACCGTCAAGAACTATCTCAGCACCGTGTTCGACAAGCTCCAAGTCACACGACGCGCCAAAGCGGTTACGCGAATAATTCAGGGCCGCTAGGGCCATTTGGCCCTGACATGCGGCTCTACCTCGCCGATTGGGGACGGCCCAGCATCGATAAGACCATCTCCACGCAAGACCGATGCCATGTGTCGTCGCGGCCTTACATACCTCACCTTCGAGCGCTTCATTGAATGGGCAGTGGCCCCATAGTCAATGGACGAATAGTGCCATTTGCCAGGCGCGACGGGCACGATGTGGCATTCGAATCCGGGCCGGCGTCGTCGCCGGTTCTGAGGGTCATGCTGGTGGACGATCATGCCATCGTCCGCGAGGGGCTCACGGCCTTGCTGCAAATCGAGAAAGGCATGAGAATCATCGGTTCGGTCGCGACCGGCGAGGGCGCCGTTCTCGGGGCCCGACACCTGGGGCCGGATGTGATCATCATGGATCTGTTGCTGCCCGACCTCAACGGGATCGACGCTGCTCGACGCATTCTCGGCGAATTTCCGCAAATGCGCATCATCGCACTCTCCGCAAGCGCCGCTCCGAACCATATCTACCGCGCGCTGCGTGCGGGTCTGCACGGCTATGTGGCCAAGGCGGCTGCCGGCAACGAGCTCATTCACGCCATCAACGAGGTGAGCGCCGGCAAACAATTCGTGAGTCCCTCCCTTACCGTGCTGCTCACCGAAGGCTCCCCGGACGTCTCGCCGGCCAACGGCGCGTACGACTCCCTCAGTGATCGTGAGCGCGAGGTATTACGGCACATCGTTGCCGGATCCTCGAGCGCCGACATTGCGAAGCAACTGTGCTTGTCGCGTAAAACGATCGATACGTACCGCAGCCGATTGATGGTGAAATTGGGCGTTTCCAACCGCTCGGCGCTGATTCGCTTTGCCATCGAACATGAGCTGATATCCCCGTGAGGGACTAACCGCCGCCCACCTGGGCCGAGTGAGCCATGACAGGTGGCCTCTCAACGGCTTCCGCTGGACAATGAGGGGCGACTCAGCCGCGACATTTGCTACCCACGCGTTTGGTCCATACTATTGTGCGATTCGCTGACGGCGCGCGGCTTGCTGTGCGTTCGCCGAGAGAGGAGAGCATAGATGACGACCACCCGACGCGATTTTTTGGCTGCTGCCGTCACGGCAGCAGGAGCGACGGCCGTACCTGATCACGCCCACGCCGCAGATCACATTCATCAAGACGTTCCCGCCGACGTCGAGCTGCGGGTCAAATCCCTCGAATCGCTGCTGGTTGAAAAGGGCTTGGTTGACCGAGCAGCGCTCGATGCATTGGTTGATGTCCACGAAAATAGAGTCGGTCCGCGCAACGGGGCTCGGGTGGTGGCACGAGCATGGATCGATCCGGGTTACAAGACGCGGTTGCTCGCGAGCGGCACCACTGCGATTGAGGTGCGTGTCTGGGACAGCACGGCGGAGCAGCGCTATTTGGTATTGCCGGAGCGACCGACAGGCACGGAGCGGCTGGGCGAGGACGCACTTGCCGCATTGGTTACCCGCGATTCGATGATTGGCGTCGCGAAAATCATGCCCCAGCAAAGTGGACGCCCCGCATGAACGGCATCCATGACATGGGCGGGATGCAAGACATGGGCCCCATCCAATACGCGAAGACCGAGCCGGTGTTTCACCAAGCATGGGAGGGGCGGGTCCAAGCGATGTCTTATGCTGTGCAAGGAACTGGAAAGTTGCGGCTGGGGTTTCGGCCGCCGATGGAGAGCATTCCCCCGGGCGAGTATCTGTGCATGAGCTACTACGAACGGTGGCTGACGGCGACCACCGAGAGACTGATCGCCAGCGACCTGGTAACGCGTGCTGAAATCAAAAGTGGTCGGCCCGCGATCGGCGGCACCAGGGCGACCTCGGCGCTCTCGGCGGCGGATGCAGTGGCGGCACTACGCAGGATGCCGGCGACTCGCAGAGACGTTGCCGTCGCCGCAAGATTCAAGGTCGGCCAGACTGTCCGAGCGCGCAACATCAACCCAATCACTCATACGCGTTTGCCGCGTTACGCACGCGGCAAATCCGGCATCGTGGAGCGCGATCACGGCATCTTCGTGTTCGCGGATACGAGCGCCTATTCCCAGGGAGAAAAACCGCAGCACCTTTACTCGGTTCGCTTCGCTGCGCGCGAACTGTGGGGCGACCAAGCCGCGCCGCAAGATGGGGTCTATCTGGATATGTTCGATGACTACCTTGAACCCGCCTGACTCGAGTGTTCTGGCTGAACTGCCGCGTCTTCCGATAGAGAACGATGGCCCGGTATTCGCGGAGCCGTGGGAGGCGCACGCCTTTGCACTCGCGGTAAGGCTCTCGGAGCAAGGCCATTTCACGTGGAAAGAATGGGCTAGTGCGCTTGCCGAAGAGCTGAAGGCTGCAGCCGCGCGTGGCGAGCCGGACGACGGTTCGCGATATTACCACCATTGGTTGACAGTCCTCGAGCGCTTGGCGATAGAAAAAGGTCTGACCGATCGAGTCGGCCTGGATCTGCGCAAGGAAGCTTGGGCTGAAGCTTACCGGCACACGCCCCACGGCCGGCCGGTCGAATTGGGGTAACCTCAAGAAGCGGCGCCCACCAATCGTCAGTGAAGAGACGATGTCGAAAATCCTCGGCGTGCAACCGATTCAACGCCTGATTGCTGAATTGTGCGCGCCAAATGTACGTGATGTTCAAAGCCGTGCATCCGGTCGAGCACATGCCGCGTGTGGCCGAAGAATGAGGCGCCTCACGCGCCGCTGCTCAAATAGCGGGTCTCCTCGGAGACCCGCTATGCGTCTGCTGCATCCACCCAACGGCCGGCCGCAGCGGCCGAAACGATTTAAATCGATTTACTCGCTCAAATCCAGCCCGGGAAGTACGCTTGTGCCTTCCTTCCTAACGGCATCCAACAGCGAGGGGTTGAGTCCAAGCGCTTTGATGATGGTGGGAGCTACTTGAGTGGTAACGACTTGGGTGCCGACGGTCTTCTTGTCCAGGCGGGGGTGCGAGACGATGAGTGCGACATTGCCGTCATTAGGAGCAAAGCCACCATGTTCCATGTCCTTCCCTTTGCTCTTGGAGTAGATGACGCCGACGTTTGGCTGCACCATGATGTCAGGCGTGCGTCCGTTTGCCGGATCACCGAACTTTTTCGGCATCGTGCTCAAATCGAGCACATTGCCGCCTTGGTCGGAGCAGATGCCAGAGCCACTCGTGACTATTTTGGTAACCGGGTCCACGGTGGGGCATGAACTATTGGCGGTGAGCAATGCGACCGCAGCGGCCCGCGTGCTTTGATCCTTGAGCCAGACGAAGGCTACGTCATCAGTAGTCACCGAGCTGCCTGTGTTGTTGCCAGTGATCGGATCCGAGCCGGCGGCCACCAGAGCGCCAAGGACGTCCGATACCGTGTTACCAATCTTCTTGAGTTTGGAATAGTCGGCCGGCGACTGCCCGTGTTTGGCCGTCAAGATGAAGAGTGTCGAGTGGGCCAGGTGCTTTGCTGCCAACGCTTGCGTCATCTGTCCGATGGCATTGTCGATATAAGTGATCGCCGCCGCGACATGTCTATTCGGCGTGAAGGCCGCATCCGCATAACCGCCGCCCTCAGAGTTGAGGGCCTTCTGAGCGACACTCAGCGTCTGGAAGTTGGTGCCGAAAATGGTGGGTACCGGAGCCAAATTCGTACCGGTGGAGTCCATGCCATTGATCTCGCTGAGAACGTTTTTCACATGGATGTTGTCAAAAGTCTCGGTGTGAAGATAGGCCGGATCGGAAGCGGTGTTGCCACTGAATGATTGGGTATAGTCGCTCCCGGCCGGGGATGCCGGATCGATGGAATTGATCTCGGTGCGCGCGACGTCATCCACGCCCAAACCGGACGGCCCGTTGACCCAGTCGGTCCCCCAGGCATGCTTGTCGGACCAAGCCGTGTGTGCTCCCCGAAGATTCTGCTTGGCGACTTCAAAAATCGTGTTTGTCTGGATTAAATTATGGGGATAGACGGGAATGCAATCAGCGCCAACCTTTCGGCG